>Ga0214923_10000331_pt1 | contig 72881 bp, 62 predicted proteins | sample LL1510_MetaG_FD_177993 | JGI IMG/M metagenome (GOLD analysis project Ga0214923, IMG submission 177993) | Freshwater microbial communities from Lake Lanier, Atlanta, Georgia, United States - LL-1510 | ecosystem: Environmental > Aquatic > Freshwater > Lake | place: USA: Georgia | collected...
AACTTAACGCCAAATTGGTACGTACACCATCGTCGGCAAGTTTCACAATCATTTTGGCAATACCCGCTGTTGAAAGGGTTAACCGTGTTGGCGACATTCCCAAACCTTCAGCGCTTGTAATAATATTCACACTTCTTAGAACATTGGCATAATTGAGTAAGGGTTCACCCATTCCCATATAAACGATGTTGTCTAATCGTTTTCCGTGATGTTTTTCAGCAAGTTCGTTTATCTGCCAAACTTGATCAAAAATTTCAGCGGCGGTTAAATTTCTGCTTCTTTTTAAATATCCAGTTGCACAAAATTTACAATCTAAGCTGCAACCCACTTGGCTACTCACGCAGGCTGTTGTTCTTGACATTGAGGGAATTAATACACCTTCAATTTTATTGCCATCGTATAATTCAAAAACAACTTTAATGGTTCCGTCGTTTGAATATTGGGAAGTAATAATTTCTGTTTTGTGAAAAGTGAAATTTTCTGACAGCACTGATCTTAATTCTTTCGAGAGATTTGTCATTTCGTCAAAACTTCTGGCTCCTTTTTGCCAAAGCCATTGCCAAATTTGTTTGGCACGAAATGATGGTTGTCCTAAAGTTTTTAACTCTTCAGATAACTCAGTTAAATCTAGATCTCGAATGTCTTTTGTCATACTAAATGGTTAAATTATTTCAAACTTAACCTGTCCCTCAAAATTATTTTTTTCTGTAAAATAAGCTGATTGGAATTCCTGTAAGAGGAAATTCTTCTCTCATTTTATTTTCAATGAAACGCGTATAACTTTCTGCTACGTATTGTGGCAAGTTACAGAACAAAGCGAAGGCAAGTCTTTTACTTGGTAATTGAGTAACATACTTAATTTTAACAAATTTACCTTTTCTACTTGGAGGAGGCGTATTTTCCATAATAGGCAAAAGATAATCGTTCAATTTTCTTGTAGGAATTTTTTGAGTTAAGTTGGTATACACATTTAAAATGGTTTCCATTGTTTGGAATAAACGCTGTTTGGTAACAGCAGAAATATATAAAATTGGAACGTCTACAAAAGGAGCAATTTGGCTTTGAATATGTGCTGTAAATTCAAGATGGGTATTGGTTTCTTTTTCAACCAAATCCCATTTGTTTACAAGTATTACAACTCCTTTACCAAGGCGATGTGCCATCCAAAATAAATTCTGATCTTGTGATTCTAATCCCAAAGTTGCATCAATAACCAAAACAACTACGTCTGAATTCTCGAGTGCTCTTAACGAACGCATTACAGAGTAGAATTCAATATTTTCGCTAACCTTGCTTTTTCTGCGAATACCCGCAGTGTCAACAAGTATTACTTCTTTTCCGTAAGCATTATAAATGGTATCAATACTATCTCTTGTTGTACCTGCAATTTCAGTAACAATATTTCTATCTACACCAATAAGGGCATTAATTAAACTACTTTTTCCAACGTTTGGTCTACCAACAATGGCAATTCTTGGCAAATCTAATTCATGATCACTCAGAGGTTGTTCATTTTTAAGATGTTCAGCAACTGAATCTAACAATTCACCTGTACCTGATCCATTTGCTGAAGAAACTTCATAAAGGGTATCATATCCTAAAGAATAGAATGCGGATGATTCAAGTCTTAATCTATCGTTATCCACTTTATTTACGCAAAGCAATACGGGTTTTTTACTTCTGCGTAAAATTTTTGCAAATTCTTCATCCATTGGATTTACATCTGTTTGAACATCAACCACAAAAATGATTACTGAGGCTTCTGAAATTGCAATATGAACCTGATCGCGAATTGCTGCTTCAAAAACGTCGGAAGACAAAGGCACAAATCCGCCAGTATCAATAACAGTGAAGTCTATACCATTCCAATCGCTGCGTCCATAATGACGGTCACGTGTAACACCACTAAAATCATCAACAATGGCTTTCCGCTCTCCTGTTAGGCGATTAAATAATGTGCTTTTTCCTACATTTGGGCGTCCAACAATGGCAACAATACGACTCATCCCGCAAAGATAGTGCAATAAAGCGACTTTAATGGTAAAATAGGGAATGAAATGCTTGAAGAAATTGAATTTGAATAGTTTGCAATTGGGTTGTTTAATTTGATAAAAAAAGTTGAAATAAAAAATGCGCTATCATTGATAGTTTGGGCATTGATATTTAACTTTGTAACAATTCAATGTTAGTAAAGAAATCAGTCATTATCATAGGCGCAGGTCCTGCTGGATTAACTGCGGCATATGAATTGACTAAAAAAGGAAATAAAGTTACAGTAATTGAATCTACCGGTTCAGTTGGTGGGATGGCTAAAAGTTTTGAACTTTTTGGCCAAATCGTTGATTGTGGTCCTCACAGGTTCTTTTCAAGTGACAAAATTGTAAATGATCTTTTTCATGAAGTTGTAGAAGATGATTATACCTTGGTGAATAGATTGACGAGGATTTATTATAAAAATAAGTTTTTTGATTATCCTTTAAAATTAGGAAATGTATTAAAAAATCTAACACCAGTTGAGATAGTACAAATTTTATGGAGTTATGCGTTTCAACGTGTATTTGCTAAAAAAAATCTAGATACTTTTGAAGATTGGGTAACAGATAAATTTGGCAAAAAGTTGTTTCAAATGTTTTTAAAAACTTATTCTGAAAAGCTTTGGGGAATTAGGTGCGATCAAATTGATTCTGATTGGGCTGCACAGAGAATCAAGAAATTATCTTTATATGAGGCAGTAAAAGCGGCAATATTTGGAAACAAAGGCAATAAGCATAAAACGCTGGTTGATCAATTTGCCTACCCAAATCATGGTACTGGTGAAGTATATGAGAAAATGGCAAGGTCAATTGTGAATAAGGGTGGAGAGATTTTATTTAATAAAAAAATCAAGAATATAGATGTTTTAGACAAAACTGTTCAATCGCTTACAGATGAAGATGGTATTGTTTATACTGCCGATATTATTATTTCTACGATGCCTCTTACTTTGTTACTTCAGGGAATGTCGGAAATTGATCAGGGAATTTTAGATTTATCAAAAAAGTTATATTTCAGAAATACAACTTTGGTTTATTTGGAAGTTGATAGCAATAAATTGTTCCCAGATAACTGGATTTATGTGCATTCACCAGAGGTGAAGCATGGTAGAATTACTAATTTTAGAAATTGGTGTCCAACTATAAACAAAGAAAAAGATACAACTATTTTATGTATGGAATTCTGGAGTTTTGACCACGAAGAGCTTTGGGGATATTCAGATGAACAGTTGTCTGAGTTGGCAGCAAAAGAAATTAGAACATTAAATTTAATTCAATCTTCTTCTAAAATTTTAAATACTTCGGTGATGAGAATACCAAAATGTTATCCTGTTTATGAAACTGGATATATGGAAAACTTACAACCTGTAATTGATTATTTGAAGGGCTTTAAAAATTTATATCCGATTGGTCGATATGGTTCTTTTAAATACAACAATCAAGACCATTCAATTTTAATGGGTATTTTAATTGCCCGTCAAATTGATACTGGAAGAGATCAGAATTTATGGAGTATCAATACCGACTCTGATTACCAAGAAGAAACAGAAATTAATTTAACTGGTTACAATATATAATTAAAATTGTTTCTTAAATGAAAAAGCCCTTGCAATCCAAGGGCTTTTTCATTGGAAGTGAAAATCAATTTCATTTGTATTGACTATAATTAATCTTAAATTCGCATTACAAATGCAAATTTCTATTATAGCTGCAATAGGTTCGAAAAATGAATTGGGTGCTAACAACCAATTGCTTTGGCATTTGCCAATTGATTTTAAATGGTTTATTGAAAAAACAAAGGGTAAACCAGTAATAATGGGTCGCAAGACCATGGAAAGTTTGGGCAGGCCGTTAAAGAACCGTTTGAATATTGTTTTGAGCAGGCAGCTAAAAGAGGTTGCCGATGGGTTTATGTTGGTTAAATCATGGGATGAGGCTTTTGAAATTGCAAAACAGTCGGAAAGCAATGAAATTATGATTATTGGAGGTGCACAGATTTATAAGCAAGCATTGGAGTTTGCCGATAAAATCTATCTTACACATGTTGAGGGAAATTTCGATAATGCCGACACATTTTTTCCTTCTATAAACTATCAGAATTATACAAATAGTTTCATTGAAGACCACCATAAAGATGATCTGCATGAATATGATTATTGTTTTAAAATTTATGAAAGAAATTTAGTTTGAGACAATTATTGATATTCCTTTTATGTGTATTTTTTATTTTTCCGTTAACCAAAGGAAATACGGAAATTCATAATATTAAAAGGGATAATGATTCTATAAGTGCGGTAATTATTAAAGGTCTCGTTCGAACCAAAGAAAGAACTATTTTTCGAGAAATCAATTTTGAAGCAGGAAAGAAGTTGTTTAGCTCAGATTCGCTTTTAGAAAGTTGGGAATTAAGAATCAGTAGCCTTAGTCTTTTCAATGAAGTTGTTTGTAAACAGAATCATGATACATTGTTTATTTCAGTTGTAGAAGAGTTTTATTATTGGTTTTACCCTCAGGGAGGATTTGCCGATCGAAATTTTTATAACTGGGCAAAAACAAAACAATTTAGTAGGTTGTATTTTGGAGGAGATTTTGCTTTTTTTAATTTATTTGGATTAAATCATACCCTTACTTTGACATTGGTAGGTGGCTATAATCAAATATATGGATTGAGTTATGAACTACCTAGTTCAAAATACAGCAATGGATGGGGCGGGAAGTTTAAAGCATCATATGGTCAAAGTCATGAAATCTGGCTATCAACAGAGAATGACAGGATTAAATTATTTGATTTGGAATCGGATTATGCGCAGAGGATTTCGAATTTTGATATCAGCACATTCAGAAAGGTAAATTACCAGAATAGTTTGGAACTTGGCTATTTTATAAGCTATCATGAAATAAACAAAACTGCAAGTTTTCTTAACCCTATTTTTTTTGTGCTTGGAAATAAACAACTTTCTCAAACGGGATACCTAAATTTTACTCATGATACAAGAAATCAAAGACATTACCCTACAAAAGGAAATGAAATAAAATTTAATTTTTCTCTTACAAATCAGGGATATGAAAAATTCAATTGGGTTGAATCTTTATCTTTTCGTTGGAGAAATTATTTAAATATCGACAGGCATCACCATATTGCAACTTTGATTTATACGCAGTATAAATTTGGGAATTTGACATATTTAAATGCAAGGCAATTGGGATATAACAATGACTATATAAGAGGCTACGAATCTTATGTTTTAGATGGCAGAGGTGCCTTTATGGCCAAAATTGCTTTTAGAAAGGCATTGTTTTTAAGAAAGGTGGATTTGCAAAAAATAGGAATTACTGAAAATTACAACAAAATGCCTTTAAGTATTTGGCTGAGTGTTTTTTCTGATTTGGGTAAGATTATTGATCCCAATGCAATTTCATCGGCTCTGAATAATCATTTTAATTATCAAATGTTAAAAAGTGTTGGAATGAGTTTAGATATGTTGGCATATTATGATATATTGACTAGATTTGACGTGTCTAAAAACAATTTGGGTGGTTGGACATTTAACATTTCTTTTAGGCATGCCATATAAATTATGAGAATAGGAGTTTACGCTAAATCTGTAAGAGATCCTAAGCATAGAGATGCTTTGGCAAGTTTAATATTGTCACTTCATAATAGGGGATATCAAATATTTTGCCCACCTTCATTGGAAGATTTTATCTATATGCAGGTTTCAGCTACAATTGTCCCTCATATTTTTGATTATTTTGATAAAGATAATGTTGGACTAGATGTTTTAATCAGTGTGGGTGGTGATGGCACAATTTTAGATACGCTGCAATTGGTTAGAGATAGTAGAATTCCCGTACTTTCTATTAACACCGGAAGATTGGGTTTTTTAGCTGGTATAGCAACTGATGAATTGGAATTTGCAATTGATGAGTTAGAAAAAGGAAATTATATACTTGAACCTAGGTCATTACTCAATCTGGAGTCAAATCAAAAAATATTTGATTTTAATTATGGATTAAATGATTTTGTAATTCACAAAAAAGAAACCTCAAGTATGATTGTGGTTCATGCCTATTTGAATGGTGAATTTTTAAATAGTTATTGGAGTGATGGACTAATTGTTTCTACTCCTACAGGGTCAACGGGTTATTCTTTAAGTTGTGGGGGACCAATTATTTTCCCTAAAAGCGATAGCTTTGTAATTACCCCAATTGCGCCTCACAATTTAAATGTAAGACCTGTTGTTGTAAGTGATGATGTTGTAATTTCGTTTGAAATCGAAGGTAGAGCAAGTAGCTATTTGGCAAGTTTAGATTCGCGAAGTCAAAGTATTACCGAAGAAGTAAACATGGCAGTTAAAAAAGCCGATTTTCCACTCATATTAATGCGTTTGTCAAATGTCAATTTCATGGACACTTTGAGAAGTAAATTAAATTGGGGCTACGATAAGCGTACGGAGGTTTAGATTTTTTTTGAATAAAACCATTGGAATCTTATTTCCAAAAGCTATTGGTAAAAAGTGAGCATTTTGTAATTCTGACAAAGAACTAATTGATTCCCTCCAATTCCATCAATATTTATTTTGTTTTGGAATTATTTGAATTGTCTCTTTCTTCAATTTATCGGTAAATGGAACCCATTTTGAATCTATAAAAGCATTGATTCTTAAGCAAACTTTATCGGTTTCAACTTTTGCATTATTGATGGCGTTTAATGCATTTTCATTAATACTTAAACCCTGAGAAATCAACCCATTTGCATGATCTAATAAATTGTTTATTCTCACAGTTGCTTCTTCGTAATAGGTAATTTCATCGGGCATCATGAATAAGTTTTTCAAATTGGAAATGCTATCTGAAAGTGGTTTTTTCATTTTTTCTATATAGGCTTTTACACTGTCATTTTCCCATTTGTAATCATTCAATGCATTCAAAGTTTTTTCTATTTGTTTGATTCCTTCAAATGCATCATAAGCTCTTTTTACAACAGGTCTGAATTGATTATATGCTTCAGTTTGTTGCGCATTCAATTTTTTATCAAATTCGTAATTCGGATAAATAACATCAACGAATGCACTGTCTTTATTATTGTTTTTGTCAGAAATAACCAACTTGTATTTCCCCGGTTCCACGGTTCTTCCCGATGGCAAGGTTTCATCTGCTTTCGGAGTTTGATTACTTGGGAAATAGAATCCATCTTCAATCATTCTCCAAGAAATTCGATAAAACCCGGCACTATCATAACTGAATTTATGGGTGCGGATTAATTGATTCTTTGAATTGTAGACTTTACCAGTTAATTCAATTTTCTTATCCTCGGTTTTTTTGTTTAAATATAAATTCACATTGCAACCATATGGTTTATTCGGAGCGTTCCAAACTCCATCTGCACCAAAACGCATTCCATTGGGTTGGTTATAATCAAAAATATATCCATGATTGGTTCCTAAAATTTGAATGTTCTTTGTAAAACTTATATCAGTTGTTAATTTCCTTAAAGCTGAAATATCATCCATAATCCAAATGCCTCTGCCGAAAGTTCCAATAACCAAATCATTTTCGGTGGTTTGGATTTTTAAATCTTGTACAGGACATGAAGGGAATTTCTTCCATTTTTTCCAAGTTGTTCCACCGTTAAAACTTACGTAAAGTCCTTGGTCTGTGCCTAAAAATACCAATTGATGGTTTTTAGGATCAACTACTATCGACAAACAATGACCTTTGATTACAGGTGTAATCATAGACTGCCAAGTAAGTCCCCCATCGATTGATTTAAATAAATATGGATTCCAATCGTTTTGACGGTAATTATTGGCTACCACCCAAATATTGATTTTTGTATCGAGAAAGACAACAGGGATCCAAGCATTTTTAGGTAATCCTTTAATATTTCCAGATAAATTTGACCAACTCTTCCCGCCATCAATTGTTTGTTGAATTTGACCATCGTCTGTACCTATAATAATTTCTTTTTCAGGATTTAATGGGTTCGGAGCAATGCTTAGAATTGTACAATAATTTTCAGCGCCGGTGGCGTCAATGGTTAATCCGCCGCTCTGAGCTTGATGCAATTTGGCAGTATCGTTAGTTGTTAAATCTGGCGAAATTATTTCCCATGTTGCACCTTTATTATGACTAACATGTAAAAACTGACTTCCATAATACAATGAATTTGGTTTTTGAGGGATAAGACTAATTGCAGCATTCCAATTGAATCTTAAGTTTGTTCCCTTTGGGTGAACAGGTTTGATAAATGAAGTCTTTTGTGTTTTTAGATTATAATGATAAACATTTCCACTTTGGTACATTGCATATCCTTCGTTTGGATTATTTTCAATAGGTGCAACATCAAAGCCATCACCATAAAGAAGCTCTTGCCAATTGTGATTTTGAATTCCACCGTTCTTAAATAAAAATCCAGGCCCAATCCAACTGCCATTATCTTGTAGTCCCCCATAAACATTGTATGGAATCTGATTGTCTACGTTTACATGATAAAACTGACCCACAGGAATGTTTTCTGCAAAACGCCAAGTTTGACCTGCATCATATGATATGTTTAATCCTCCGTCATTTCCATTAATCATGAAATTAGGATCGTCGGGGTGAACAAAAAATGCGTGGTGGTCAGGATGAATATGTCCCCAGTCTGCTAATATTTCCCAGTTTTTTCCGCCATCTTCACTTTTTGAAATTTGACTCCAAATACTGAAAACACGGTTTTCATTTTTAGGATCAACATAAATTTCAGAGTAATAAAATGGTCTGTTTCCAATATTTGGGTTTTGTGAAGTTTTAAACCAATTGGTTCCACCGTCATTACTTCTGTAAAGGGCAGTATTTTTAGATTCAATTAAGGCATAAACCCTATCTGGATTTGATAATGAAATTGCAATACCAACCCTTCCTAAGTTCCCTTCAGGCAAACCATTTTTGGCTGATAATTTTGTCCAATTGCTGCCACCATCATTTGAAACATACAGACCACTTCCATTTCCACCGCTTCTATATGTATAGGGTTTCCTTTGAAAATCATACATATTGGCAATCAATTTATTGGGATTATTTACATCGAGAATCAATTCGGCACAGCCTGTAGTTGAATTTGTAAATAAAACTTTTTGCCAGGTTTGACCGGCGTCGTTACTTTTAAAAACACCACGTTCTTCATTTGGACCCCAAACACTACCCATGGCAGCCACGTAAATTTGGTTAGAGTTTAAAGGATTTATTACAATTCTATGAATGGTTTTTGTTCCTTCCAAGCCAATACATTTCCAAGTTTTTCCAGCATCTAAACTTTTATAAATTCCCTTGCCACTATTATGGCTATTTCTCGGATTTCCTTCACCGGTTCCAACATAAATCACATTGGCATTGTTCGGATCTATGGCAATTGAGCCTATGCTTTGAATATCTTGATCATCGAAAATTGGATTCCATGAAATACCAGCATTTGTGCTTTTCCAAACCCCACCGCTGGCTGCACCAATATAAATTGTGTTCTTAAAATTGATTGTAGCGGTATTTCTTGGCACTGCAATGGCGGTAATTCTGCCACTCATTGCTGCTGGCCCAATATTTCTAATAGGATAATTGTCTATGATTTTATCAATTTGAGCTGATAATGTGATTGTTGCAAATATTGCAAATACAAATCCAAATATTCTTTGCATAGATTCAAAAATATTGAAAATATCTGAAGCATTTGATTTTAACTAACATTTTTCATTTTTTGACGATGATCACCCATATTCAAATTTGATTCATGTAATTTTGCAAGTAATGTTAAAGAGCAAACTATTCGGTCCTATAACTTTCTTCTTAATTTTTATTGGAATTGATTTATACGTTTGGCAAGGTATTAAATTTTTAATGCGAAATGCAAGTCCCTCAAAATTAAAGAAGGCAAAATATATTTATTGGGGATATTCGATATTCATGTATTTGGTTTTCATTGCAATTAGGGTGATTCATTTACAACCATCTGCATTTTTGAAGATATTTGGGGCATTAGTTCTCATCATTTTTATTGTAAAATTAATTTGGGTAATTTTCTTGCTTATTGATGATTTGATTAGACTTTTTCGTTGGGCATTTCAGTATGCTACTAAAAGAGAGATCATTCAAAACACTACTAATGATGGTATTTCACGTTTGAAATTCTTGAATTACATGGCTTTAGGTATTGGTGCTTTGTTTATTAGTTCTGCGGTTTGGGGTATTTTTAAAGGTGCTCACAACTATATTGTTAGACGTAGAACCTTAAAAATTGATGGTTTGCCAGAAGCATTCAAAGGACTGAAAATTGTTCAAATATCTGATATACACTCAGGTAGTTTTTGGGATAGAGAAGCTGTGAAACGTGGTGTGGCCTTAATTATGAATGAAAAGGCCGATATGGTTTTCTTTACCGGTGATTTGGTAAATGATACCTCAAAGGAAGCCAAAGCGTGGATTGATGTTTTCAAAGAAATTAAAGCACCAATGGGAGTTTTTTCCACCCTTGGCAATCATGATTATGGTGATTATGTACAATGGGAAACGCCTGAAGCAAAAGAACAGAATTTCTTGGATATACTTCAACATCATAAATCAATGGGTTGGAATTTATTAATGGACGAACACCGTATTATAGAAAAAGATGGAGACAAAATTGCAATCTTAGGTATTCAAAATTGGAGTAATTTAGGAAAATTTCCTAAGTATGGTAATTTAGAAAAAGCCTATAAAGGCACTGAAGATATCCCTGTGAAACTATTATTAAGTCACGATCCAACACATTGGCGTCAACAGGTTTTGAATTTCAAGCCAGATATCAAAGCAAGTTTTGCTGGACATACCCATGGATTGCAATTTGGGGTTGACACTGCATTTTACAGATGGAGTCCCGCCAAATATATATACAATGAATGGATGGATTTATATACTGAAAACAACCAGCATTTGTATGTAAATAGGGGATTTGGTTATTTAGGTTACCCTGGTAGAATGGGAATTTACCCTGAAATATCAGTATTTACATTGGTTTAAAAACGTTGAATACATAAAAAAGGGTTGGTGATTTCACCAACCCTTTTTTATGTAACAATTGAATAATTATAACAATTGTTTTGCTTTAAGAATGAAACGTTCTAGCGCTTCACCTTTCAATTGTTGTTTCTCAAGCAAAGCCAAATCAATGCAATATTGAATTGATTCTTTTTGCTCAGACTCGCTCTTTTGTAATATTTTGCTCGCAATTGGATTGTTTGAATTAATAACCATGGTTTGTTTTTTCAATCCCAAATCACCAAAAGGCATGGATTGTCCCATTTTTGCATATTCATCCATTCTGCGTTCCCATTCACTTCTATGAATTGAAATGAACTCTTGTTGCGGTGGCATAGATTCTATTTTAACATCAAATGCAATTTCATTGATGATTGATTTTACTTGTTTTTCAATCTCTTCTTGTTGTTCTTTGGTTAAAACAGATTCGATGGTAACGTCTTTTTCGATGAGTTGATCCATTGGACCACCGTCTACACATCTGAATTTGGTTTTTTCAAATTTACCTTCGGCAAATCCTGCAAAATGAACGTCCAATTGTCCATCAAGAAGAATTACTTCGTAACCCATCTCCTTGGCATTTTTAACACTCATATGTTGAGCGCTCAAATCAGTTGCATACAAAACTACGGTTTCGCCATTTTTGTCGGTCTGATTTAATTTGCAATGATCAATCCATTCTTGGATGGTATGAAATTTACCTTCGGTAGTTTTAACCAAGCAGAAATCTTTCATTCTTTCAGCAAATTTCTCATCTGAAAGCATGCCATATTTTGCAATTAGGTCTAAATATTCCCATTTGCTTTCATAATCGGCTCTGTCTAAATTGAAAATCTCTTGTAGTTTATCACTCACCTTTTTAGAAATGTGAGAAGTAATTTTCTTTACATTCAAATCGCTTTGTAATGCACTTCTACTTACATTCAGAGGAATATCGGGAGAATCAATTACACCTTGTAATAATACCAAGTATTCTGGCAATACATCTTTTACATCTTCAGTTACGAATACTTGATTGCAATAAAGTTGTACCCTGTCTTTTCTGTTATCTAATGCTTGATTAATTTTAGGGAAGTACAAAACTCCGGTTAAATTGAAAGGATAATCGGTATTGATGTGTATTTGAAACAAAGGAGCTTCCTGCATTGGATAAAGTTCTTGGTAGAAATTTTTATAATCTTCATCCGTTAATTCACCTGGTTTTTTGGTCCAAATTGGATTGGTATTATTTACCACTTCACCTTCAAACTCAACAGGAATTGGTAGGAAACGGCAATACTTACGCAATAGCTCTTTTACTTTCCATTGAGATAAATATACTTCTGCATCTTCATCTGTTAGATGTAAAATGATATCCGTTCCTCGTTTTTTGCGTTTTCCTTTGTCTAAAGTATAAGAAGTAGAACCATCGCAATTCCATTCAACTGCTTCTGATCCTTTTTGGAATGATTTGGTTTGAATGGTAACATTTTTTGCAACCATAAAAGCTGAATAAAATCCCAAACCAAAATGACCAATCATTTGATCTGGCTCTTTGTCTTTCCATTTTTCAACAAATTCTGTTGCACCTGAAAATGCCAATTGAGTAATGTATTTTTCAACTTCTTCTTCGGTCATTCCGATACCGCTATCGGAAATGGTAATGGTTTTTTTCTTTTCGTCAATTTTAACCTCAACTTTACAATTGTTGATATCATCATCAAATTCACCAACCCTAGAAAGTGTAGAAAGTTTTTTTGTTGCGTCAACGGCATTACTTACCAATTCTCTTAAAAAAATCTCTTGATCTGTGTAGAGAAACTTTTTAATTATTGGAAAAATGTTTTCTGATTGTACTGATATTTGTCCGGTTTTCATAACTAACTATGAACTAACAATCTGTATTCCAAACTAGATTGGCTGAAAAAGTGTCAGTTTTATTGAAGTTTCATTACAATTTTTGTCATATCATTGACTTTTTTTTGCAATAAATGGTGTTCGTTGTATAAGTAAATTGTTTCCTAATTAATTTTGTGATAAAGTATGAGTTTTCAAAAGCCAAATAAAGTAAGTTCCATGTCGGAAGCGCTTAAAAAGCTGGAGAAATATTGTGCTTACCAGGAAAGAAGTCACAAACAAGTATTTCAAAAGTGCAGAGACTACGGATTAACCGAAGATGAAGCGAACCAAATATTAATTGAGCTGATTTCGAGCAATTTCTTAAATGAACAGCGATTTGCAGAGGCTTATGTGAAAGGAAAATTCAAAATCAAATTTTGGGGGAAGCAGAAAATTGTTCAGGGATTAAATACCGCTGGGGTTAGTAAGAAGCTCATAGAAAATACGATTGAAGAAATAGACCCAAAAGCGTATAAGGAAACCTTAATTAATCTTGCAAACAAAAAAAGAGCAACATTAAAAACGGGCACTGAATTTGAAAAAGTGATTAAAATTCAGAGATTTCTTTTGTCAAAAGGATATAAATACGATGAAATATCAGAAGCACTTAAGATTCAAGATTAATGGAATTATTTTATTATTGAATCGTTAAACGTTGAATTAATAGTCACAGGAATTTCTTGGGTGTTCATTTCCATTCGTCCCTCAAGATTAATATTTCCATCTGTCGAAATGATATAGTTTGTTTTGGTATCAACGGTCATGGTTCCCGACATCTTACCTAATAAATCATTGTGAATGGCAATACCATTTTGATTCATGTCACCTTGAACAATCATTGATGTAGTGAAACGTAATATTGCATTTCCATTTTCATTTCTATCATAATTGTAGTTTGTAATCATTGAATTTGCAGCGTCCATATTGCTATCTATCCAACTATCGCCAATATTTTTAATAGATTTTATATTTAAAAATTGGGTAAAAGTTTTGTTCAATTGGAAACTCCCACTGTAAGATTGCTCCATTTGTTTGAGCAATTCGGGACTTCCAGTAATTGAATTTATAATTCCTTGATTATTTGTGGTTAGAACAATAGGTTTGAAATTTTTTGTAGCATCAGGAATATCTTGTTTTTTACCCATTACTTCAATATCACCTTCTACTTTATTAAATGCAATAGAAATTTTTTGACTATCCGAAACGGGGCTCTGAATATTGACTGTTGAGTACATGTTCATGTTTGTAATCATTGTCATTTCTTGACCTTGCATGAGCATTTTATTTTTTGCAATTTGGGACATTTTTCGCTTGTTTTTTTGAATTGGATAGAATCCTTTTTGGGGACTCAAATTTTGGCCCAAAGCATATCCGCAAACAAAAATGAATGCTAAAAAACTAAAAATCGACTTTTTCATATATTACAAATATAGCGAATTCATAATTTTTGGGTAGTGATATCGGTTAATCACTAAAATTAATTGACAAAGTGAAACTCCTTAAATAAAGAACTTTTTATCCATGTTTAACCATTCGAGCGCTGAATCTCCAAGTAGAATTTCTTTGGTTCTATGATCGAATTTACTGGTTTTTATCAATTCACCGGGAATGTCTTCGCCAAGAGGGAAGGGGTAGTCGGTACCTAATGTTACCCGATTCGCGCCAACCAAATCAACAACAATTTCTAACATTTTAGGATCGTGCACCAAACTATCCAGCCAGAATTGACCTAAATATTTTTTTGGATTATGAATATTGTCAACTGCTACCAAATCGGGGCGTGCTTGCCATCCATGTTCTATTCTTCCAATGGTTGCGGGGAATGCACCACCTCCATGGGCAAAAGCAACGCGGAGTTTTGGTAATCGTTCGAATATCCCTCCAAAAATCATACTACATATGGCCAAAGAGGTTTCTGCAGGCATTCCAACTAGCCATGGCAACCAATATTTAGGCATTTTTGTTTTTGCACTCCACCACCAAGGGTGAACAAATAAAGCCATGTCTAATTCTTGCATTGCCTCAAATATTGGAAATAATGCTGGCTCATTTAAGTTCCAATCATTGATATGTGATCCAATTTGAATTCCTTTTAGACCTATTTCTTTGCACCTACGAAGTTCTTTAATCGCCATATCGGCATGTTGCATAGGCAATGTACCTAATCCTACAAAGCGTTTTGGGAATAAATTACAAACTTCAGCAATGTGGTCGTTTAAATATTTTGAGATTTCAAGTGTATGTTTTGGCTCAGCCCAATAACTAAACATAACTGGAATTGTACTGATAACTTGCACATCTACATGGTGGTGACCACAGTCTTTTAATCGTGCTTCAGGGTCCCAACAATTGCTTTCAATTTCCCTAAAAAACTCACCATCCATCATCATATTGGCGCAACATGGTTTGTGGTGTTCTAGGGTAATAAATTCTCCATAACCAAATTTCTTTTTCCATTGAGGTAAATCAGACGGAATGATATGGGTATGGATATCTACAGTAAAAAATCGATTTTCTGACAATTGCATTCAGCAAAAATAATGTCAATAAAAGTTTGTAACAATGAAATATTTTGGGGAGTTGCAAAAACAATGCAATAAATGGTGTTTTTTTGAAGGAAATTTATGGCAATACGCAAAATTGATTTCTGGGGAGCAACAAGTATGGTCGTTGCCAACATGGTGGGCACAGGTGTTTTTACAAGTTTGGGATTTCAATTGTTTGATATTCACTCAGGATTTTCAATTATTATGATTTGGTTGGTTGGAGGGATATTGGCTTTGTTGGGGGCTTTTTGTTATGCTGAGGTTTCTAGCCGTTTGCCGGAAGATGGAGGAGAATTCTATTTTTTGACTAAGATATACCATCCGGCAATAGGATATATGGCTGGATTTGTAAGTAGTACCGTGGGTTTTGCAGCTCCAATTGCAGGAGCTTCCTTGGCTTTGGGTGCGTATGTTCATGGATTTTATGGTGCCGTAAATGAAAAATTATTGGCGGTTTGTGTAATTATATTTATTTCTCTCATTCATATTTACAGCATGAAATTGGGATTGTTATTTCAGAAAATTTCTACTTTGGCCAAGGTGCTAATTATTCTTATTTTTGTTTGTTTTGGATATTATTTGTCGCCCGTTGCCATTTCATTTGCTCCAACAAATACGGCTTGGAGTGAAATGTTTCACGGTGGATTGATTTCACCCTCTTTTGCCATCAGTTTGGTATGGGTATCTTTTGCATACAGCGGTTGGAATGCAAGTTCTTATATTGCTGGAAGTATAGAAAACCCTGAAAAAAACTTATCTAAAAGTATCCTTTTGGGAACATCAATTGTAATTGTAATGTATGTTCTTTTGAACTCCGTTTTTTTGCTGTCTACCCCAATGAGTGAATTGGTTGGGAATAAGGAAATTGGTTTAATTGCGGCTAAATCATTATTGGGTAATTCGCTTGGCAATGTAATGGGAGGAATAATTAGTTTACTGCTGATTTCAACAATTAGTTCCATGATTTTTACTGGGCCAAGGGTTATGAAATCTATGTTTTCTAGTATTCCTAAGTTAACCATCTTGGGTAAATCTGCTAAAGACGGAACACCACGAATAGCAATAATTACACAAAGTATTTTGAGTTTGATATTGATGTATACAATGAATTTTGAATCATTAATCTATTATGTTGCTTTCACGTTGTCTTTATTCACCTTGTTAACGGTTTTTGGACTGTTTGTGTTGAGATACAAGCAAGGCAAACCAACGGGATATAAGGCATGGGGATATCCATTTACACCAATTGTATTTCTGGTAATGACAAGTGGGGTGGCCTATTATTTTATCAAAGACAGACCCATTGAAAGTGTGTTGGGATTAAGTACCTCGGTGTTGGGATTGATCTTTTATTTTCTTTTTGCAAGTAAAAAATCGAAGTCATTGAATTGATGAATTTCTGGTGTCATTTTTAAACTACGCAATTGGATTCTAAATAGCAATTCCATCAGTATAGGCCAAATTATTTGATTTATTGAGTTAGTATTAATCTTTACATTTACCCATGTATTTGAACTTGGAATTATTTCAAGTAAAATTTACAAAGTATCTTTGTTTCGTGGAAATTAAGGATTTAGTTAAAACTGTTGAATTGTCAATAGTTGAAATGGGATTAAGTAAGGAAGAATCTCAAGCAGATGAACAAGGTCAGTGGATATTATTAAAAAACGAAACCCCAATTTACATCGATGCTTGGGATGACAAACAATCAACACCTTGGAATTACTTTATTTTTGAACAAGACAAAACAGTTTTTCAAATTACTGTTCCATTTTGTTATGGGCCAACATTAAAACGTTCTGAATTTTTAGAAGAGCTGTTGGTGGTGAATTTAAATTTGCATTTAGGGAAATTTTCATATAACACTCGCGACAATGTTGTGGTGCTAAGTTACAGAGTTCCGGGTTCTGCGTTTAAACCAGATAGTTTAGGTCCAACCATTGACGCATTGGCTTATTATGCTGAAATGGCCTACCATGTTTTAAAAGATGAATTTAATTTAAAACGTGTTGTTGAAGGCAATTAATACAATCTTTGTAATATTGTAAAAATGAAAAAATATTTATCAGTTTTCTTGGTATTGGGTTGCTTATTCGCTGGTTGTGGCAATAAACAAAACGAGTCATCATTTAAAAAGTCTTATGAATTTTCGCAAAAAGCGTTAGATCATGCTACCAGTGCCCAAATATTAACACAATGGTTGGCAAATGATTCAGGCATTGGCAAATGGGCTTATGATAGTTTGGCTTTATATCACTATTTCTATGCGGTTAATCCTTCAACGGTTCGAAATCCCTCAACTGCGATGTTTTTTGTAGACAAAGGATTATCCCTCAATAACAACAATGAATTTTTGAAAGAAATCAAGGGGAAATTGTTGCTTGAACAAGGTAAAGATACTTTGTCGTACAACATGTTTTTTGAACTTTGGAAAAATACCAAAAATTACACGTATTACTGGGATATGGCATTTATTGAAACCGCAAGGGGTAAAATTAATGTGGTTGATTCAATGATTCAACAAATAATGAAAGCGCCAGACAACATGGAAAAAAAGGTTAGATTGGCACATTTAGAAGCTCAAATTCAGGAAGAAGTACCAGCGAAGGCAGCATTCTTGTATTTGAATTCTCTCTTGCAAAATAGCCGCCGTGATGTTTTGGGTGCAGCACAATCATTGCAAGAGGCACTTAAAATTTCTCCAAAATTCTATGCGGCCCAAAGGACAATTGTTGAGTTGCAACGCGCGGAAGCGCAGCGTAACATGCAGCGCCGTTAATAGAAAAGTTGGTCTATTTTAAAAATTGAAGAAACGAGTTTGTGATCTCCAGGTACATTTAATCTACTATTGTAATCGATGCAGGTCATTGGGTCGGAAAATAATATGTAATCAATCCTGAAACTTGGAAATGGTCCTTTGTAAGTTCTTTCCAAACCTCTGCCACATTTTACAAATGCATCTCCCAATCCATCGCAAACTTTACGGTAGGTATGGCTTGCTGGGACATCATTAAAGTCGCCAACCACAATTTTAGGAATTTTGCATTCAGCTAAATTATTTGTCAATATTTCTGTTTGATCTGCTCTTTTGGCGTAAGCAAGCTTCATTCTACTAATCAAACCATCTGTTTGTTCTTTGTCGAGCTCCTTGTTGGAATTCACATTTTCAATGGTTTTGTAGTCTGATTTGTTGAATCTAAATGATTGTAAATGAATGTTATAGATTCGAATTGTTTTATCAGTGTTAAATTCATTTGAATGTAATTTAACATCTACCCACATGGCCATATTGCCGGTATTTTCACCAAATGAAATGCGTTTCCATTTATGAATAGGGTGCTTTGAAAGAATCATCATGCCATACGGTCTATTTTCTGTTAATTTATAAACTACTCCGTATTGATAATTACAGCGTTTTTTCATTCGTTGAAACAAGGATATCATTGTTTCATTTTTTGCATACACTTCTTGCAAACAAACAACATCCGCATTCTCGGTTTGAATAATTTCTATGACTGAGTCTTGTTGCCAACTATCAGAAAACGCCCCGAATAAATTTGCATTGTAGCTAATTACCTTGCACAAATCTTGTGATCGAGATTGAAAATCAGGCTCGGAGTTCCATTGAAAATACAAACTCATTTGTCCTAAATTAAACAGGAAAAAGGCCGCAGGAATTAAACTTTTCCATTTCAATTGAATTAACCAATAAACAAGGAAGCATAAATTCAATGCAAATAAAACTGGAAAAGCAAGACCAATTAATGGCAGGAAACTATTTATTTTCGGAGAAAAAGATGCAACTTGTCCTGATGCCATAAGCAACAGACCTATAATAATAGTTACAGGAAAAACAACAAAGTTGAATATTTTAAGTATTAGTTTCACTATTTATTTTTACTTGCCGAAAATAACTTTTCTTTCTCTTTTGCGGTCAGGCTATCATAACCACCACTGCTGATTTTATCCAAAATTGCATCAATTTCTTGCTGGCTTGGTGCTGAATTTGAATTGATATTGACTTTTGCAGTTCGTTTAGGTTTGTTGTTTTTTGAGGGAAATTTTATTTTTGGAAAATTCCACATTCCCTTAACTTCTGTGATATAAGCCAAACCAAAAAGATAACCACCCAAATGGGCCAAATTACCGCCAAAATTTGCATGTAATAAAAGTGCAATAATATCATAAGTAATTTTTACAATTACTATCCATTTCAATTCAATTTGTACAATGCCAAAAAGAAAAACACTATAAGTTGGTGCAATCATTGCCGAACTAATGAGAAGCGCTGCAATTCCACCCGATGCCCCAAGAAGCATATTTGAATCTCCAGAAATCTGAAGTACCATCGCATATAAAAACGTACCCGAAAGTCCCCCCAAAAGAAATAACCTTAAAATATGTTTTTCTCCAATTAAATTTTCAATTATGGTACCAATGAAATATAACCAAAGCATATTTCCGAGAAGGTGCATAAATCCTTCATGTACAAAAATATTGGTTAAGAATGTGTAGAAATAGAGTAAATAAGATTTTGCTGGGTCAAAAACTAGGCTTTCTGTTGCTAATATTCCACCAGGAAAAAAACCGATAATTTTAAGAATTAAAAATAAAATTACATTTACCCAAATCAAATTCACAACAACACCATTTAGCGGGCTAAATGGCTTGTTCAAAAGTGTGAATGGTTTGTTTTTCATGATTTATACTTTTCTATATTTTTGCCAAATTTTGATAATAATAAACCCAGACAAAGCGCCACCGATATGCGCAAAATGTGCAATAGAATCTGATTGTAAATCTAAGAATCCGAAAATTACATCAATTGCCACAATTGCCGGAACCAAGTATTTTGCTTTGATGGGATAAGGAATAAATAAGAAAATCATGCTTTCGTTTGGATATAATACAGCGAAAGCTGTCATAACTCCATATAAAGCACCACTTGCTCCAAGCATTGCTGGGTAAGGAATGTCTGACCCAACGGAATGGTTAGGGAAGAAAAATCCAGTTTGACTGTATATAAAAAATCCAAACCAAATAAAATGAACCAAAACGGCACCCAAACCACTGATAAAAAACAATTTCAAAAACCTAGGAGTTCCCAAACGCAATTCTACCACCATTCCAAATGAAAAAAGTGCCAATGCATTAAAAAGGATATGCCCTATACCACCATGACAAAAAATATGAGTTACCAATTGCCAGATTCTAAACTGCGAACTATCGGGGTAATATAAATACCATTCTGAAGGGTCAATACCAAGTCTTGGCAATGCCAATTGTGCCATTGAACCTAATACCATAATAATTAGGATGTTTTTCAATCCTGGAGGCATGTTTTGAATCATAATACGCGTTGTTTTTTAAATAGATCGAAAATAGTTTCGGCAGTTAGTTTTACAAAAACCAACTTCCCGTCAAATGTAAATTGCGGATTGGATAAAGCAAAGATTTCTTTGATTAAAAATTTAACTTCATCGCTGGAGGTGAAATTTTGCGAATAGTTAACACCTTGCCTAGACATACTCAAAGCCAAACTTTGATGTTTGGTTAATTTTAAATCACCTTGGGTATTTAGATAATCCTCTAAAATATGTTCTATAAGTTTTTGCTCATCGGCAGAGGAAATTTGTGCGGGCAAACCATTCACGAGTATTGAATTTCCTCCAAAATGTCCCAAATCAAACCCCAAATATTTCAAGTCATCAATAATTTCCAAGGCCACTGCCAAATGGCTTGGCGATAGTTCTACGTTTCTTGGGAATAGCAACTGTTGTGTGGTACCTTTTAATTGTTCTAATTGCTGAAAATACTGTTGAAAAAGAATGTGTTGGTGCCCAAGACGTTTGTCTATAATATACAAATTTCCCTCCACATTTGCAACTACATATCTTTCAGCAAGGTTAAACCAACCCAAAATGGCAATGTCATTTTCCTTTGCTGAAAACGCATCCTGTTGCTGCGTATTTCCAATTGACGATTGAATTGTTTGTTGATTAAAATGAGGTTCAACAGAACCTAGAATCTTTTGCCAATCTTGGTTTGAGTTTCTATCGTAGGGTTTGCGATCTTGAGTAAAAGGGTTGTACCTCGAATCTACTTTTTCTGAATAGGGCTGTTCTATTCGATTCCAATCATGAGATTGCTGTAAATTATTTGGTTGTGATAACCATTGATTGATGTTTTCTAATCCCAATATTTCGGAGTTAGGCTGAACAACAAATGTTCCCAATGATTTTCGCACTGCAGCTTTAATCAAATTGTAAATGTGTTTTTCATCCTCAAATTTCACTTCTGTTTTTGTGGGATGTACGTTCACGTCGACCTTGCTCGGAGCAACTTTCAAAAAAAGCGCATAGGTAGGAAAACTATCGGTATCAATTAATCCTTCATAAGCAGACATTACCGCATGATGAAAGTAAGCACTTTTAATAAATCTATCATTCATGAAGAAATATTGATCACCACGGGTTTTTTTAGAAATATTGGGGGTTCCAACAAAACCAGTAATTTCAACAATTTCTGTTATTTCTTCTAGGGGTAAAAATTCGGCTGTGTTTTTTTTGGTTAAGGTATCTGCTAAGCGTTCAATATGAGATTTTGGCGCCCAGTTATAAACCTCTGAATTATTGTTGTAAATGATAAAATGGATATGTGGATTTGCCATTGCCTGGCGTTGAAACTCTTCAAAAATGTGTTTGGTTTCAACAGATATTGATTTTAAGAAATTACGGCGTGCCGGTATGTTATAAAATAAGTTTTTAATTGCAATAGAAGTGCCATCAGGGGCTGTTTCAATTCGCTGTTCAATGACTTCACTTGCTTCAATTCTAATTAGCGTGGCAACTTCATCATCTTTGCGTTTGGTTTTCATTTCCACTTGCGCAACAGCCGCAATTGAAGCGAGTGCTTCACCTCTGAAACCATAAGTATGTAATGAAAATAGATCTTCTGCTTTTCTAATCTTGGAAGTGGCATGGCGTTCCCAACACATTCGTGCGTCGGTTTCGCTCATTCCTTTGCCATTATCAATGACTTGCATGAGGGTACTGCCACCATCTTTAATTAAAAGTTTGATTTGTGTGGCTCCTGCATCGATGCTGTTTTCAAGAAGCTCTTTTACTGCACTTGCTGGTCGTTGAACAACTTCTCCGGCTGCAATTTGATTTGCAACGGCATCGGTTAATAATTTTATGATATCAGACAAGCTCTTCCCTCCTTAAGCAATATCCCCAAATTTACAATCACTTTTTCAGATAACCCAACACACCCCATTCATTGCGGGTATTTTCTGCAATTTTTTCTAATGATTTTTCCAAACATACGGAGTTAACCAATTGTAAATCTACTAATTGAAGTCCACTAATTAATACCAAACCATTTGGTTTTAATACCCTTAAATAGGCATCTATATCGGTCAAAATCACTTCTCTGTGAATATTTGCCAAAATCACATCAAAATAATCGTTGGTATAGTTTACTAGTGTTTCGGCTGTACCGAGTAGCATTTCAGTTACTTCGCAATGATTGATTGCAACATTGTCGTTGGCATTGTCTACTACCCAATCATCAATTTCAATTCCAGTAACTTTTTTTGCTCCTAGTTTTTCGGCAACAATTCCCAAAATTCCAGTTCCAGCTCCCATGTCTAGCACTGTGGCATTTTCTATTTTATCAATGTTTTTCAACATTTCTAGAATCATTAAATGCGTGGTAGCATGGTGACCGGTTCCAAAGCTCATGCGGGGTTCAATTGTAATGACAATTCCTTCAGTCACTTCAGGGTGGAAAGTGGCACGGATATGTACATTTTCAATTTGAAGAGGATTAAAAAAATTCTGTTCCCAAAGGGCATTCCAGTTCTCTTTTTCTTGGTATTCCCATGTTAAATTGGTAGAGAAGTTTGATAAAATATCTTCAATTTCAGCTTTATCAGAATCAGAAATATCGGACCCTTTGGCATGTGCAATTACAATGTCATTTTCAGTATTGAAATAGTTGAATGGATATCCACTAATTAAGGCAACAATAATCTCTTTAAATTCTTCTTCCGTTGAATTAGGTTGGATGGTTAAGGAAATGAAATCTGACATTTAATTTTTTACTGCAGATTGCATGTTACATTGTTTAAATTCTGCATTATATCCGATGTTATAAGGCAATTTTGCAGGTTTCTTTGCGGAATATTCCGCTTTCATATCAGGTTGAACCCTAGTTCTAAACAACTGAATGGTTCTGGTATATTCTCCAAAAACCGTAACATTAAATCCTGAAGATTTTAAAATAGAAAAAGGTACACCGCTATCGTCTTGTAAAATACGTTTGCTGTTTTTTGTCATGATGCCTCTTATTTTCGAGAAATAATCATTGTGCATTAGATAACTTGCAGCTTTAAAGAAAGAAACGATCTGTTTGCGGTTATTTAAAAATTTATACAATCCTGTGCCGTTTTTGGTAGTACCCGCTGACAAACCTTTATCGCTCAAATCTCCAGAAATATAAACTAGTTCTTTGACTACACCGTTTCCATTTTTATCTTGAAAACCAATGCGAATCGCTTGGCGTTTGTGCGCAGTTGTACCCACTTCAATTTCTTTGGTTGGATTGCCATTTTCATCAATATCAAATGCTTTGATGTAGGTAACTTGATATCCGAATTTCGACATGTAATAAAGGCAAGTATGGATGGTTCCGTTCAAATAACCCTTTGTGAAATCTACTTCCATACTTAACGTTCTAAAGAAACCAAGCTTGTGCGGAAAATAAAGAGATTGCTCTAAATTATTTAAATATTTTGCCAATTTAAGTGAGTCTGAATTTTCAACATCAAACAAATAACCCGCAGGCTCTAAACCAACCATAATGATTGTATCTTGTTTGGGGAAAAACAAATGTGAGTAATAAAAATCACCTCCTGCAAAAGGATAAATAAGTGTTTTTGGTTCGTTTTCTTTTTCAAGTTTTGCAGCGGTAACCCATTCTGAAATAGGTTTGCTCATTCTATTTGACAATACCGACCATTTGGTGTTGGTATGTCGGGCATAATTCAACCAAATTTTGAGATTTTTTAATCCAGTGTTTAGTTGTTGAGTATCACCTGAAAGCAATCCAATGAATTTGCCGTATTTAAAAGCTGCCACTTCCGTTGTAGGGGTGATTTTGTCTTTTGTTAAATTAGATTCTGTCCGTGAATTGACTTCTTTTTTAGTAGAATCTGCATGGTTCTGGTTGCTTTGTGCTTGATTGCCTTGACATGACATGATTGCAACGCTGAAAATTACAGTAAATGATATACGCATAAAATATTTGCAAATGTACACTTTTTTGTTTGTGTTCACCTTTTTAACTCTTAGAAAAGCGTTGTTTGATTTGCAATTTTCGCGGGTTCTATGGCCCATGATTCATTGCGATAATGTTTCGTACTATTGAGTTTTAGTGATACTGTGTGCGCTGTTAAATAGTCGTTGCTGCATGGTTTACATAAATCAAGTCTATCGGAGGCTGTTGAATTTAACCAGACTTTAATATTGTTGTTATCAATAATAACAGGCATTCTGTGTTTCACATTGTGAATCTCAGACATCATTTCGTTTGCATGGGTTGTCAATATGGCAAAGCTCTTTATTGTTTCACCTGTGATATTGTTTGTCCAAATATCGTAAATGCCTGCCATTGATAAAATTTCTCCATTTGTTGCATAAATATAGTGGGGAATTTTCTCTTTGTTTACTTGCTTCCATTCGAAGAAACCGCTTGCCAAAACAATACATGGATGACTTTCCCAAGCGCCATAAAACATTGGTTTCTCGAAGGCAGTTTCTGAACGTGCATTTAATGAATTTTTTCTCAGATCAATTGCTTGATCAACAGATTTTACCCAATTGGGAATTAACCCCCAATGCATATTCGTAGCTACAATTTCATTCTCACTTAAACTAAGTATTGGCATTTCAGGATGCTCAAAACCACTAAAGAAGAATCCTTGTGTAGGCAAACTCACATCTTTAATTCCAAATTTAGATTTCAATGATTCCGGCGAAAAATTAATAGCGTAAGAAAAGCACATATTCAAAGATAGTTTTTTACATTTGTCTTATGCAACAACCAATTTTAATTGCGCTCATTAGGGAACGAAAGAATCCACCAGACAATAGAGTGGCACTCACTCCAGTTCAATGTGTTGCATTAAAAAATAGATTTTCAAAGATTGAGATAATTGTAGAATCTTGTGCAACCCGGTGTTTTTCTGACGAAGCTTATGAAGAGGTTGGAATTGAAGTGAGAACCGACGTTTCAACCGCCGATATCATGTTAGGCATTAAAGAAGTTCCAAAAGAATTCCTTATCCCTCAGAAAACATATCTATTTTTCTCTCATACGATTAAAAAACAACCATACAATCAATTGTTATTGAAAGAAATCATAAAAAAACAAATTCGTTTAATTGATTATGAAGTTTTAAAATGGGAAACTGGTCAACGGGTATTGGGTTTTGGTCGCTTTGCAGGAATAGTAGGTGCCTACAACGGGTTTTTAACTTATGGTCGAAAAACGGGTTTGTTTCATTTAAATCCGGCTTGGCTGAGCATAGATTATTCAGAAATTTTATCAAATGCATTGTCAATAAAGTTGCCACCAATAAAAATTGCATTAACTGGAGGTGGAAGGGTAGCAAATGGTGCTTTGGATTTTTTGAGGAGCATGCGAATCAAAGAAGTTACACCACAGCAATTTTTAAGCGTTCAATATTCTCAACCTGTTTTTGTTCATTTAAATAGTCCAGACTTGTATTGCCATCCAGAAAAAACAAATTGGGATACGCATCATTTTTACAATCACCACAATGAGTATCAAAGTTCTTTTGATTCATATACAAGGGTAACGGATATTTTAATGAATGGAATTTATTGGACGAAAGATTTGCCAGCTTTATTCTCAAAGGAAGATACCGCTAGGGAGGATTTTCAAATTAAAGTAATTGCCGATATTAGTTGTGATGTTGATGGCTCAGTGCCCATTACTTATGATGCCACTTCAATTCAAAATCCTGTAATTGGGTGGGACAAAATAAACCAGATACCATGTAAGCCTTTTACTGAGAATAGTATAGATGTTATGGCAGTTGGAAACTTGCCTAATGAATTGCCAAAAGATGCATCTGAAGAGTTTGGAGAATTGATGTTACAGCATGTTTTACCGGCACTTTTTGCGGATAAATCTGCGTTAATTGAAAAGGCAACAATTTGCGTTAATGGAAATTTAACCGACAACTTTAATTATTTAACCGATTATATAGCATAATTCTCCTTTTTAATCACGAATTTTGCAGCGAAATTTCAAAACCAAATGACAACCAACCGTACTTTTACAATGATTAAGCCTGATGCTGTTGCAAACGGACACGCAGGAAAAATTTTAGATCACATTATTCAAGCTGGCTACAAAGTAGTTGCTTTGAAATACACGCATTTATCTGCCGAAAAAGCAGGTGAATTTTATGCTGTTCATAGGGAAAGACCTTTTTACAAAGATTTGGTTGATTTTATGACTAGCGGACCAATTTATGCTGCAATTTTAGAAAAAGACAATGCGGTTGAAGATTTTAGAAAAGTGATTGGTGCTACTGATCCTTCTAAAGCTGAAGCAGGTACTATCCGTAACTTATTTGCAAAAAGTATTGATGCAAATGCAATTCACGGTAGCGATAGCGATGAAAATGCGGCAATTGAAGGAAACTTTTTCTTTGCTGAAAACGAAAGATTCTAATTCTTTTTAACGAATATTGAAGGGCCGTTCATCGGCCCTTTTTTTATGCCTAAAAAACACCAGGATTCTCGATTGGTTGGTATTGCTGACATTAAGATGTTAGAAGGACCACATACCCGTTTTACGGAGTTGAAATTTGCAGTAAAAGTATTGTTTGAATTTATTAAAGGATTCAGAAAGCTCCACTTTGTTGGTCCGTGTATCAGTATTTTTGGATCTGCCCGTTTTGAAGAAAGTCATCCGTATTACCAACAAGCAAAAAAAATGGGAGCTTTGGTAAGTAAAGTTGGTTTTACTGTTTTAACTGGTGGTGGTCCGGGAATTATGATGGCGGCAAACCAAGGTGCAAAAGAAGCAGGTGGCAAAAGTGTGGGGGTGAATATTGAATTGCCTTTTGAACAAAAATCCAATCCTTATTTAGATGTTTGGGTAGATATAAAATACTTCTTCGTTAGAAAAGTACTCCTTTTTAAATATTCGTTCGGCTTTGTAGTTTTTCCTGGGGGATTTGGGACTTTTGATGAGATGTTTGAAGCATTAACCCTCATTCAAACCAAGAAAATGCCTTGGTTTCCTGTGGTGATTGTTGGGGTTGAGTACTGGGAAAAATTGAAAGAACAAATTCATGTGATGAATCTCCAAAATACAATTTCACCGGAGGATGAAAACCTATTTTTAGTAACCGATGATTTAGACGAAGCTTTAAAATATATTCAAGAAAAATTGGTGCATCATATTCCTAAAAAGAAGGAATTTAAAAGAAAATGGTGGTTGGGTGAATAATGTCCCCAATAAAACAATAAGTGATTCTCATTCTATTAACGTTTTTAGGTGTGCAACGCTTGTTGTATCTTTGCGGTAATGAAAGGTCCTATCTCTCAATTTATCGAGAAACATTATTTGCATTTCAATGCAGCGGCATTGGTTGATGCTGCTAAAGGTTATGAAACGCACCTAACTGAAGGTGGTAAAATGATGGTTACTTTGGCGGGTGCCATGTCAACCGCTGAACTAGGTAAAAGCCTTGCAGAAATGATTCGCCAAGGTAAAATTGATATCATTTCTTGTACGGGTGCAAATCTTGAAGAAGATATCATGAACCTTGTTGCTCACAAGCATTACAAACGTGTTCCTAATTACAGAGATCTAAGTCCTCAAGACGAGTGGGATTTGCTTGAAAATCATTATAACCGCGTTACTGATACTTGCATTCCTGAAGAGGAAGCATTTAGAAGATTACAAAAACATATTTGGGGAATTTGGAAGGGTGCCGAGGACAAAGGCGAGCGTTATTTCCCTCACGAATATATGTATCAAATTTTGTTAAGTGGCGAGCTCGAGCAGTACTACGAAATTGATCCAAAAGACAGTTGGATGTTGGCTGCAGCTGAGCGTAATTTACCTATCGTTGTTCCGGGTTGGGAAGATTCTACCATGGGTAATATTTTTGCGAGTTATGTAATTAAAAATCAAATTCAAGCTTCTACCATGAAGAGTGGGATTGAATATATGGCTTGGCTGGCAGATTGGTATGTAAAAAACAGCGAAGGAAAAGGCATCGGATTTTTCCAAATTGGCGGTGGTATTGCGGGTGATTTCCCAATTTGTGTGGTACCCATGTTGTATCAAGATATGGAAATGGAAAACATTCCTTTCTGGTCTTATTTCTGCCAAATTTCTGATAGCACAACAAGTTATGGTAGCTATTCTGGGGCGGTTCCGAATGAGAAAATTACTTGGGGTAAATTGGATATTGATACGCCTAAGTTTATCGTTGAAAGTGACGCAACTATTGTAGCACCTTTGATTTTCTCTTGGGTACTGGGTTGGTAAACTTGCTGTATGACAGATATTTCATCGTTTGAAGATGTAATTCAAGTGGTTGATTTCCAATATAAACAACTATTGGAAAACGAATTAACGAGAAAACATTTTGAACATTTGAACTTATCTGAACACTTGCCAAGAATTTACACTTTTTGGACTTTCATTCTTGATATTGATGCGGTGAATCATCCTTATCAAGGAAGTGCCTATGGGGTGCATGCAAAGTTAGGTTTGCAGAACTTAGACTTTGAAGTTTGGCAGGAGTGTTTAAAATTGGCTGTAACTACTCAATTTTCTGGTGAAAAAGCGAATTTAATGCTTGAAAAAGCCAACCAATTGGGTATGATGTTCCAATACAAACTTGGTTTATTAGATATTAAAGAATAGAATGACAAATTTAATTCCAGTTTTTAAGAATATTAAGGCATTTGCTTTTGATATAGACGGTGTATTAACACAAGGCGACGTATTGGTAAATGAAGAAGGCCAAATGTTGCGCAGTGTAAATATTAAAGATGGTTATGCGCTGCAGCACGCTGTGAAACAAGGTTATGCCATTGCCATTATTTCAGGTGGCAAGTCGGAAGGAATGCGTAAGCGTTTTGAGGGACTTGGGGTTGCGCATATATATTTGGGACAAGAACATAAAGAAGCCGCATTTGCCGATTTTCTAGCTAAAGCAAATTTAACAGCGAATGATGTTGCATATATGGGCGATGATATGCCTGATATTCCTTTGTTAAAACAAGTAGGATTAAGCTGTTGTCCCAAAGATGCCGCTGTTGACGTGAAAGAAATTTGCACCTATATTTCGCCATCTAATGGGGGAGAAGCTTGTGTTCGAGAACTGATTGAACGCACCATGAAAATTCAAAATACGTGGTTTAACGAAGATTCTCATTCTTGGTAGTTTTTTCAAATTTTGGGTAATATAATTCCCTATATTTGTGTTTCTATGATTGCGCAAGAACTTATTAGCGACCATTTAGATGGGTTAAGAATTACTGATTCTGTTGAGGGAGCCATTGATTTTATGGTGAGTCAAGGAGTTGCTGAATTGCCAATTATTGACAAAAAGAAGCTCTACAATTATGCCAGATTATCAGCTTTGCATGCGGTGAAAGAAAAACATTTGTCGTTACAGGAAGTGATAATGGCCAATCCTTTTGCTCCGAAAGTAAACGAAAATCAACATATTTACGAAATAGTACCCATATTGGCGGCCAATGAGTTGGGCATTTTAACAGTGGTTGATGAAGAAGATAATTTTGCGGGTGTTGTTGATCAAAAACAGATCAATAAACTCATTACTGAATCATTAACTTACCGTGGCATTGGTGCTGTAATTGTGCTTCGATTAAGTGATAAAGATTTTGCACCGTCAATTTTGGCCCGATGGACTGAAGAGAACGGCGCAAAAATTATTGGAATGATGGTGAACGTAACCAACGATGGTGAACTATTGGTGAATTTGAAATTAAATACAACCATGGTAAAAAATATTGTTGCAACTTTTCAACGTCAAAATTACAGAATTGAGCAAGTGTATTTGGCTGAAGATTTCAACAAAACCGATGATAGAGCGATCGATTTGGCGCTCAAATTCTTTGATTTGTAAGAAAAACTAAAGAAATTTGTGGATAATCTTAATATTTCTTAGGAAATAGATTAGATAATCGTTTCGTTTAGATATTTTTGAAAACGTATTATTAAAAACATGAATCAAGATAATCTATCCAGCTCTGAAAATAATTTAATTAATGAAAGTGAAGTAAAACCAATTACATTAGTTGGTGTAGTTAATTTCTTTTGGCGATGGAGAAAAGTATTTTTAATTAGTGCAATTTGTGCAATTGTTTTTTCGGTAGTGCTTACGCATCCTGCAATTACAAAACCTAAATATTCTGCACGACATATTTTCTATCCAACAAAAAACAACTCTATTTCAAATGCCTTACTCACGGAGTTAAATCAACGTCAATCAGATCCATTGGAATTTGGAGAAGAAATTGAAGCGGAGAAAGCATTGCAAGTTTTGCAATCGGGAACATTGTTGGGTCGTTTGGTTCGTAATTTCCAACTTCTCAAACATTATGGAATTGATCCGAAAACGGAACAATATCCTCAGTATGCTCTGGATAATAAAATCAAAGAAAATTTTAGTTTTAACAGAACCCGTTATTTAAGTATTGAAATTGTTGTTTTGGATGAAAATCCGAAAATGGCTGCTGATTTGGCAAACGGAATTGCAATTTTATTCGATAGTATTACTACAGAAATTCAAAACCAAGTTGCAACGCCTGCTCTACAAATTGTTGAAAGGGCTTTAAATAACAAACAAGGTAAAATTCAAAACATCAAAGACGAGTTAAGAAAATTAGGTCAGCAAGGTATTACAAACTATGAAGAACAAAGTAGGGCATTGGCTGAGGAAATTTATAAAGCTCAATCTAGCGGTAAAGTTTCAGAAATGAAAAAGTTACTTGAAGAGCAAAAAACTTTGGTAGCCAGTGGTGGAGATTATATTGCTTTGAATGAGTTGATTAAATTGGAAGAAGAAAAGGAAAGTGATTTGATATCTCAATATGAGAAACGAAAAGTTGACGTGAAAGAAGTTCTTTCTCACAAGTTCACAGTTGAATCCGCAACCGTTCCTGAAATCAAAGCCTGGCCTAAAAGAACCTTTATCATTATTATTTCATTGATAGGAACATTTATTGCAACTTCTATTTTTTTAGCTTGCTTTGAGTTGTTTCGCAGAAAATAATCCATGAATTTATTGCCTGCACAGTTTCTTCAGAAACAAAAAATTCTGCTCATTCTTGGAAGTGTGCTTTTGGCATTTTTATTTGCGGCGGCTGCTGTATTCCAATGGTATTGGATGTTTTTAGTGCCGGTAGTTATTTTGGTTTTTTTAGCATGTATTCTTCATACAGAGAAAGCATTGTTGTTTTTTGGCGCTTTGGCGCCCCTTTCAATTAATTTCGATAATCTTGGCGGAGGAATGGGCATGTCGTTGCCTACGGAGCCCGTTTATATCCTGTTATTTCTCTTGCTATTATTTCATGTTTTTAAAAATGGATCCATTGACAAAGCAATTTTCAAGCATCCATTGGTTCTTGTTGTTTTTGCATATGTAATTTGGCTTTGGGTAACTAGTGCTTTTAGTTCTATGCCCATTGTGAGTATTAAATTCGCGCTAGCCAGAACATGGTACATTACTTTATTCTTCTTTTTTGCGGTTAAAATATTCAAAGATTACAATCGAATTCATTGGTTTTTAAGGGCCTTTACAATTTTTACACTTGTATTGGTTATATATACCTTGGCAATGCATTCAGCCGATGGCTTCTCAAGAAGTGCGAGTTATGGAATTTCTTGGCCATTTTTTCCAGACCATGGAATGTATGCGGCAGCCATTGCATTCGCTTTTTTCATTCTTGTTTTTTATACTTTTTATATCCGTCAATTTAATGTACACGTCTTTTTTAGTCCTGTATTTATTTTCCTTCTCTTAGTTTTATTGTTCGGCATCATTGTGAGTTTTACGCGTGCAACATGGCTTAGTTTGATTGTTTCTTCTGGACTTTGGGCATTATTAAGGATGAAAATTCGCTTTTCATGGATTCTTATCGTTTTATTCACTGTTTCTACAATTGCAGTTGTGAAGCAAGATGATATATTGTACTCATTAGAATCCAATAAGCAAGGCAGTAGTGATGAATTGGAGGGTCATGTAAAGTCTGTAAGTAATATTACCACAGATCCAAGCAATTTAGAAAGAATTAATAGATGGAACTGTGCTGGACGTATGGTTTCAGAACGACCAGTATTTGGATTTGGTCCAGGAACATATGTTTTTAAATATGGCCCTTTTCAGAAAAGTTCTGAGCTTACACTAATCAGCACCAACTCAGGTGATTTGGGAGATGCACACAGTGAATTCTTTTCTGCAATGAGCGAAATGGGTTATACGGGTTTGGCTATTTTTGTTACATTGGTTTTAACTACGATATCTTATGGTTTTACAATCATTTATAATACCACTGAGTTAAAAGTAAAATTAACTGCCTATATGGCTTTGCTGAGTTTAATGACATATTACACCCATGCGGTATTGAATAATTATAGTCAATATGATAAACTGGCTGTTCCATTGTGGGCTTTTACAGCAATTATTGCTGCGCTTGATTTGTATCATCAAAATGGCATAAATCATGTTAAAAAAACTCTTTAAGCAATCGTTATTTTTAACTGGATTTTCAGTTTGTGCCTTCTTTTTTGTTTTGGGCGTATTGGGATATTCCATAACACCCGATTCTTCTGTAGATGCAAATCAAATTATGCCAGAATGGGCGAGTTTATCGCCAGGAACCCAGGTTAAATATGTAGAAAAAAACAGAATTGCTCCTAGGTCATTCTTTTATTGGTTAACCGGCGATGATGGTTTGGGTGAGTTGATTTCTGTTTCAGACGCAAATAAAGTATCCCTCAAAAACAATACAATTACCTTTTTTAATGACAAAACAGGGTTGGTAAAAACCGTTATTTTAGATTCAATTGAGGGAAGAAAAATACAAACAAGGAAATTCATACTGGGCACTGACCGATTTGGTAGGGATATTTATAGCCGTTTGGTTATTGGTACCCGGGTTTCTCTGAGTATTGGCTTTTTATCGATGATGATATCGTTGATTATTGGCGTATTTATTGGATTAATTTCAGGATATTTTGGAGGAAAAATAGATTTGGTTCTGACTTGGCTGATAACCGTTTTTTGGTCTGTGCCTACACTTTTGATAGCACTTGGCTTGAGCTTTTTCCTAGGAAAAGGGTATTTTCAAGTTTTGCTGGCAACAGGTTTAAGCAGTTGGGTAGAAGTTGCTAGGGTTGTAAGAGGACAAACCATGCAGATGAAGAACAGAGAATTTATTTTATCGGCTAAGATTACAGGATTTTCGTCTTTCCATATCATGTTCAAGCATATTTTGCCTAACCTAAAAGGTTCGCTATCTGTGCTTGCTACTACAAATTTTGCCGCGGCAATATTATTAGAGGCCGGATTGGGTTTTTTGGGATTGGGAGTTGCGCCACCAACGCCAAGTTGGGGTATCATGGTGAAGGAGAACTTAGGTTATTTGGTACTTGACCAAGCTTATTTGGCAATAATACCAGGATTGGCAATTATGATTCTTGTTATGGCATTTAATTTAATGTCTATGGGATTCAAAGATGTTGAATCATAATTAAATAAAACAAAAAAGGACGCATTGTATTGCGTCCTTTTTCTTTATTAGTATTGCGACTATTTTATTGAATTTGAATGGTTGCTTTAAATACTTGGTCTTTGTTTCTGCCTTGTATAAAATATAAACCTTGGCTTAATTTTGAAGGAATAACAGTATTATTTTCAATCACTTTTTCAATTGCAATTTCTCTTCCACTGATGTCATACCATTTGATTTCAGTTACATTAATTCCTGAAATGGTAAGCGTATTGGCAATTTGTGCAGGATTAGGATATATTTTAACTGCAGGATTAGAAACGTTTGTTGTATTCAAATGACTTACAGAAACTGGAATATCTGCAGTGTCTGTGCAACCATTGGTTGTGCTTGTTGTAACCAATTTAATTACATAATCTCCTTCATCGGTGTATTGATGCTTTGCGTTAACGCCCAATCCTGAGGTATTAGCACCATCGCCCCAATACCATTTGAACGTCATTCCTGTGGTTGTAATAGGAACACATGATACTTTTCTAGGCCAAGCCAACGTCCATGTGAAACCTGCAGTTGGTCGCGGCATTGCGTTTATAGTTAAAGGCGTTTTCGGGCTATAGCAGCCATTCGCTTCTGTTTGATAGTACAAAGTGATATTCGACCACAATTGTCCTAATGAAACAGTTTTTCCAGTGGCATAAACGGTAACTGTTTGATCATCTTCATACCAGTATACATTTCCAGATGGAATTTCAACACCCAATGTACCCATTGATTTTTGACAAACATTTTGGTGGAGTTCTTTGGTAACTTTAGGAAAGTTATTTACTGTTACTAAAACGCTATCAAAATTAGGATTAACACATACGGTGTCTCTTGTTTTGAAATAGATATAATTTGTAGGATTTGTTAAACCGCCAAGTGTCAAGAATTTCTCGCTTGAGAAAGATGTATTGGTTTTTTTATCCATGTACCAATCAATATTACCCCACATGGTAGATGCCGAAATTTTAGCTGAATCACCAGCGCAAATAGTGGCATTCTTTTTAACAAAAGTTGGGGGATATTTTGCCGCCAAGATATTTACAGGTGTTCTACCGCTGCCGCAATTTCCATTCCAAGACTCGACATAGTAAGTTGATGTGCCTCTATTATTAATACTTATTGAATAAGTATTTCCTGTGGCAATTGGTTTGCCTCCCAATGCAACGTCATACCAACGGCATGCATTACCACCTGTTGTAGATGCACTAAATGTGTAGTTTTTTGAAGAAGTAAAGCAAACTGTAGTATCTGTTACTACAGTTGGCAATGGTGGCGCGAATGAACTTCCAACAAATGCTTTGACTAAAATACGTGAACCTTTATAGGCGCAACCATTGTTATTGGCAGTAACATAAAAGGAAGTATCGCTATAAAGCTTAGAAGTGGTTAATGTATTTCCGCTATACAGTTTGGTTCCACCAGTTAATGTGTTGTACCAATCTATTTGGCCATTATCAGCACTTGCAATTAAATTGGCAGTTGCACTTGAACACAGTGAATCGTTGCGGGTTGTAATTTTGGTTGGGTATTTATTTGCAGATAAAATGATTGTTAAGAAACCTGAAGTACAAGTTCCATTTGTGGCCAAAATAGCAAAGGTATCTGCTTTTTGTAGGTTATTTACCAAGTATGAGTTACCTAAATTAAATGGTTTTGAATCTGTTATTTTGTGATACCAATTTAGTGTTGAACCAGCATCGCCAGATATTCCAATTTTTAATGTATCACCAATACAGCCATTGGCCGGTTTTAGTAAAGAAGGGGTAATTGGCCTAAATTCAACCGTTTTATTAGTAGTATCCCAGCAAACACCGCTGGCATAACTTACAACCATAGAACGCAATTCAATATTTAAATTGACTTTTGTAGCAGGTTTGTATTTTAAATCTACTGTGTTATAAAAATAATTTGAATTGTTGATTACCCAATTGTGGCAATATTTATCATAGCCATAACCCAATTCTTCATAATAGTGATAGTAGTTATAAAATACGCTTCCATTCACGCTTCCTCTGAAAAGGTTTGTCAAACGAATGGTATCTGTTGCATTGTAGCAATTTAAATTTGAAGTAAAATCGGTTCCAAATTTGTACTTTACAAAAGGATACAATTGCATATGGGCATTAAATGTAGTTCCTGCGATATTCAATTGCAAACAACGGTACCATTTGCCACTTACAGAACCAATAGCGAGGTTACGGTAATCTCCATCTCCATTGGTCCATGAGTTTGAAACGACACCGGGTCTTGAATTTGTGCTATCTGATTCTACAGTTATTATGTATGGAAAGTTACATACAACAGGATTGGAGAAAACTACGTTTCTTGTCATTCTACTTAAATACAATAAACCTTGAATGGTATCAATTTGAATTACGGTAGTTGCTAATGGAGAGCCAGTTGGCAATGAATCGGCACCTGCTTTATAAATTCTGCATTTAATTGACGTCTTGGTTACTTTTCTCGCCGTATCATATAGAAAGAAACCGTAAAATCTGAAACCAGAAACAGTTATCTCTGTTGGAGCACCATAAAATTGACCTAACCCTTGACCAGTTCCAATTGATAAGGTTTGATACAAGGTAGAACCAACATTTGGGAAATAACTCGTGTCGCCTTTGCAACTTTTGGGATTTGTAGCAGATCTACTATTGATTTTACCGAAGTTATTTTTTATCGGTAAATCATTTATTATTGGTTGTTTTATTTGAACCAACTGACCAAATAGATTAACACTTATGATGAGTGTTAGGCAAATGGATAGTAAATATTTTTTCATACTGTTTTTAATTTAAATGTAAATAAAAGACTAAATTTTCACATTTTCAAACTACTTGGATTCAAATAGTTGAATTCTGATTAATAATGACATTTCATTGAACATTCAACGTAACATGAATTGCTAAGATTTTGATAAATAATGGATAATAGTAGATTTTGAAAATCGAGATTTTGAAAAATTGGTGAATTAAAATATCAATTTATTACTTTTTAAAATAACTTAAAGTATAATATAGTAATATTTTGGGTATTTATTACTTTGAGTTTCATGCCTATTTTTCAAATACCATTAATTCATTTTCATTTTCATGTAAATAGGAGTATTTTTGTAGTCATCATCTAATTATGTCAAATCAAATTTTAAAAGGTAAAAACGGAATTATTTTTGGAGCATTGAATGAAGCTTCTATTGCTTGGAAAGTTGCTGAGCAATGTCATGCGGAAGGTGCAAATATTGTGTTAACCAATGCCCCAGTGGCCGCTAAAATTGGGCAAACTGAAGAGTTGGCAACAAAATTAAATGCCCCTTTGATTTATGCCGACGTTACAAAAATAGAAGATATGCAAAATCTTGTTGATGGCGCATTGAATGCCTTCAATGGCAAAATCGATTTTGTTTTACATAGCGTAGGTATGAGTTTGAATGTTCGCAAGAAAAATCCATATACCGATTCAAATTATGATTATATGCACACCACTTTAGATATTTCTTCAATGTCGTTTCATCGTTTAATGCAAACATTAATGAAATCTGATGCAATGAACGATTGGGGTAGTATTGTTGCATTGAGTTACATTGCTGCACAACGCACATTCCCTGACTATGGTGAAATGGCTGATGCAAAAGCCTTATTAGAAAGCTATGCGCGCAGCTTTGGTTACCATTATGGTAAAGCTAAAAAAGTGCGTGTGAATACAATTTCTCAAAGTCCTACCAAAACAACTGCAGGTAGTGGAGTAGGAGGATTTGATGCGTTTTACAACTATGCAGATCAAATGAGTCCTCTAGGAAATGCTTCCGCAGACCAATGTGCACAATATTGCGTAAGTTTGTTCAGTGATTATACCAGAATGGTTACCATGCAAAACCTTTTCCACGACGGTGGATTTAGCTTTACAGGTATCTCAACAGATTTAATGCAGGGCTTTTCAGATAAAGCTCAAGGAAAATAAAAATTAAAAATAACAATATATAACAGAAACTATCATGGGAAAAGGCGACAAAAAAACAAAAAAAGGAAAAATTTTTATGGGTTCATATGGAAAAACACGTCCATATCGTGAAACTAAAAAAGTTGAAGTAAAAGCAAAAGCTAAGAAGAAATAACTTTTGGTTCATCCAAGTTCAAGGCTACTTAACGGTAGCCTTTTTTTTATGCCTGTTATTTTGAATGTGATATCACCAGATTAAGGCGATAATCTGTTTTTTACCCAATGGCCATTTTCCAAATCATAACAAATTCGGTCATGCACACGACTTGCTCTACCATGCCAAAATTCAAAGTAATTGGGTTTTAGAATGTAGCCGCCCCAATTTGCAGGACGTTTGATTTGAGTACTTCCCTCCAATATATGTTGGATTTCTATCTCTAAATCTAAATTGCTCGCTATAATTTCACTCTGATTACTAACTATTGCGCCAACTTGAGAAGTTTTGGGTCTGGAGTAAAAGTATGTATCACTCTCTGCTGCCGATATTTTTGTAGCAATGCAATGCACCCTCACCTGGCGTTCTAGCGCAGGCCAAAAAAAGTTTATAGCAACATTCGGATTGTTTGCAATTTCTTGTCCTTTTCTACTGTTGTAATTCGTATAAAAAACAAGTCCCTCAGATTGAATTTCCTTCAATAAAACTTGTCTAGACGATGGAATGTTATCTTTAGAAACTGTACTAATATTCATGGCAGTAGGTTCTTCTACCTCTGCTTCAATTGCTTGGTTTACCCAGGTTTGCAGCGCCTCCAAAGGGTTTGAAGGCATCGTTTCTACTGAAATATGTCCTTTCAAATATTCTTTGCGAATGTTTGCTAAATGATTTTTCATTAGTTTATTAGCGCATTAAGCCGCGCATTTTGCCTTTGTTATTGTTCATAGATTTCATCATTTGGCGCATTTGGGTAAATTGCGTGAGCAATTTATTGAGTTCTTGCACCGAACGACCACTTCCAATGGCAATTCTCTGCTTGCGGCTTGCATTTAATAATTCAGGTTTTTCTCTTTCCTGCGGGGTCATTGATTGAATAAGTGCTTCAATGCCTTTAAACGCATTATCGTCAATATCCAAGTCTTTGATTTTACTACCTACTCCTGGCAACATTCCCAACAAATCTTTCATGTTACCCATTTTCTTGATTTGTTGAAGTTGGCTCAAGAAATCTTCAAAGTCGAATTTGTTTTTTGCAATTTTCTTAGATAGTCGTTGTGCTTCCTCTTCGTCAAAATTAGCTTGTGCTCTTTCAACCAAAGAAATAACGTCACCCATACCCAAAATACGTCCCGCCATACGGTCTGGATGGAAAACATCGAGTGCATCCATTTTTTCGCCATTCGATATAAATTTAATTGGCTTATTCACAACCGATTTGATAGAAAGTGCAGCACCTCCGCGGGTATCACCATCTAATTTTGTTAAAACAACACCAGTAAAATCAAGAACATCGTTAAAGTTTTTGGCAGTATTAACAGCGTCTTGACCCGTCATTGAGTCAACAACAAATAAAATTTCAGTTGGATTTAAAGCTTTTTTGAGGGATGCGATTTCGTCCATCATTTGTTTGTCTATTGCAATACGGCCAGCGGTATCAACAATAACAACGTTATGATTATTGGTTTTTGCATATTTTATTGCGTTTTCAGCAATAGAAATAGGATCATTACTTTCATTTTCTGTGTAGTAGCCCACTTCGGTTTGGCCTGCCAATACACGCAATTGTTCGCGTGCAGCAGGTCGGTATACATCGCCGGCAACTACCAATGGGTTTTTGCCTTGTGCTTTTAGATATTTACTTAGTTTGCCTGTAAATGTTGTTTTACCAGAACCTTGTAAACCAGCAATTAAAATAATAGCGGGAGAACCTTTGGTAGATAATTCTTGGGTTGTGCCACCGAGTAATTTAACCAGTTCGTCGTTTACAATTTTTGTTAATAATTGTCCTGGAGAAACAGATTTAATTACATTTTCCCCGCGGGCTTTTTCTAAAACATCATCTGTGAAAGTTTTTGCAACCTTAAAGTTAACGTCGGCCGCAATTAAGGCTCTTCGAATTTCTTTAACAGTTTCAGCAACGTTTAATTCATTGATATTGCTTTGGCCTTTTAATGATTTAAACGCTTTTTCTAACCGGGATTGCAGGTTTTCAAACATAGGTTACAAAGATACCAAAATTTCAATAACAAACTAATAAATTGAGCCTCTCACAAAGGCGCTGATAAAAATTACTTTTAAGATTGTATATTTGTGAAAATATTAAAAAATGCCGTATTTTTTCACTTCCGAATCGGTGTCTGAAGGGCACCCAGATAAAGTTGCAGATCAGATCTCTGACGCGCTTATCGATAATTTCTTGGCCTATGATTCAAGCAGTAAAGTTGCTTGTGAAACGTTGGTAACTACAGGTCAAGTAGTTTTAGCCGGAGAGGTTAAATCTGAAGCCTATTTAGATGTTCAAAGCATTGCGCGTGGTGTAATTGCCAAAATTGGATATACAAAAAGCGAATACATGTTTGATTCTAATAGCTGTGGTATTTTATCAGCAATTCACGAGCAAAGTGCCGATATCAACCAAGGTGTAGAACGCGAGAATCCAGAAGACCAAGGTGCAGGTGACCAAGGTATGATGTTTGGATATGCCACCAACGAAACTGAAAATTACATGCCTTTGCCTTTGATGTTGGCTCATTTGCTTTTGCAAGAACTAGCCGATATGAGAAGAGAAAATACGGAAATTAACTATTTACGTCCTGATGCAAAAAGTCAAGTGACCATTCAGTATTCTGACGATCATAAGCCTTTGCGTATCGACACAATCGTTATTTCTACCCAGCATGATGATTTCGTTAAACCTAGCTCTAATAGTGAGTCAGATGTTTTGAAAGCAGATAATGAAATGTTGGCGAAAATATCTAACGATATTATTCACTTATTAATTCCTAGAATCAAATCTAAACTTGATGCTTCTTTGCAGTTATTGTTTGATGAGAACATTACTTACCACATCAATCCTACCGGTAAATTTGTAATTGGTGGTCCTCATGGAGATACTGGTTTAACTGGTCGTAAGATTATTGTTGATACTTATGGTGGACGCGGTGCTCATGGCGGCGGAGCTTTTTCAGGAAAAGATCCAAGTAAGGTTGATAGAAGTGCTGCATATGCAACACGACATATCGCTAAAAATTTAGTTGCTGCTGGTATTTGTGAACAAATTTTGGTGCAAGTGAGTTATGCAATTGGAGTTGCTGAGCCAGTTGGTGTATATGTAGATACTTATGGCACTGCAAAAGTGAATAAAACAGATGGTGAAATTGCTGAGATTGTGAAGAATATGCCTGAATTTAGTTTGAAACCATATCACATTGAGCAACGTTTCAACTTAAGAACTCCTATTTATCTGGAAACTGCTGCTTATGGTCACATGGGACGTAAGTGCGAAACTGTTACAAAAACGTACAATAAAGGTAAAAAACACGAAATGTCTATTACAGTGAAATTATTCCCTTGGGAAGAAATAAACGCCGTTGATGCTTCTAAAAAAGCATTTGGATTGGCTTAAACTACTAAAATTATGTGTGGAATCGTTGCCTATATCGGAAATAAACAAGCATTTCCAATTGTTGTTAAAGGACTAAAGCGTTTAGAATATCGTGGATACGATAGCGCTGGGGTTGCATTGTTAGATGGGCAAATGCGCATCTATAAGCAAAAAGGGAAAGTCGCTGATTTAGAGGCAATAACTGAAGGACAAGATACCTCAGGAACAATTGGAATGGGGCACACACGTTGGGCCACTCATGGTGAACCCAACAATGAAAATGCACATCCTCACCTAAGCCAAAGCGGTGATTTGTGTATCATTCACAACGGCATCATAGAAAATTACGCCACACTGAAAGAGGGTATGGTACAACGTGGACATACCTTTCATTCTGATACCGATACGGAAGTATTGGCGCATTTAATTGAAGATGTTATGGAACATACAGGTTTGCCTTTGGCAGATGCTGTGCGTTCTTCGCTCAAACAAGTGGTTGGTGCTTATGCAATTGTAATTTTGAGTAAACACCATCCTGAACATTTGATTGCTGCCCGAAAAGGAAGTCCTTTGGTGGTAGGAATGGGTGCAGAACGTGGCGAATTTTTCTTTGCTTCAGACGCTACTCCCATAGTTGAATATACCAATAAAGTTATTTACCTAAACGATGGTGAAATTGCCATTGTTGAAAAGAATGAATTAACCATTAAGTCTATCGACAATGTGGTTCAAGTTCCTTATGTCCAAGAATTAGAGTTAAATCTTGAGCAGATTGAAAAAGGCGGTTACCCGCATTTCATGTTGAAGGAAATTTACGAACAACCGCGTTCTATTTACGATAGTTTTAGAGGTCGTTTCGATGCCCAATCAGGTGAAATCATGATGCGCAGCATGGAAGATTATGCGAGCAGATTGAAAGAAATCAAACGTTTAATTTTAATTGGTTGCGGCACAAGTTGGCATGCAGGTTTGGTTGGAGAGTATTTGTTTGAAGATTTGGCCCGTGTTCCGGTAGAAGTTGAATATGCATCGGAATTTAGATACAGAAATCCTGTATTATACCCAGACGATCTAATTATTGCCATTTCACAAAGTGGTGAAACAGCAGATTCTTTGGCAGCAATGGAATTGGCTAAACGCAAAGGTTCATCTGTTTTTGGGGTTTGTAATGTGGTTGGTAGTAGTATTCCTCGAATGAGTGATGCAGGTGCTTATACCCATGCAGGACCAGAAATTGGGGTCGCGAGTACAAAAGCTTTTACAGCTCAAGTAACCGTTTTGGCACTGATGGCTGTGGCAATGGCAAAATTGCGTGGCACAATGACAATCAAAGAAATTACAGTTTTCATGAAAGAGTTGGAGGCAATTCCAGCGAAAATTGAAAAAGCTCTGTTGTTGAACGACATGATAGTTGAGTTGGCTACCAAATATAAAGATGCAAAGAATTTCTTGTATTTGGGTCGTGGTTATAATTTCCCTGTTGCCTTGGAAGGAGCCTTGAAATTAAAAGAAATTAGCTATATTCATGCTGAGGGATATCCAGCCGCAGAAATGAAGCATGGTCCTATTGCCTTGATAGACGAAGAAATGCCTGTAGTAGTTATAGCTACTTCAAGTGAGCATTACGAAAAAGTTGTTTCTAATATTCAAGAGGTTAAAGCGAGAAAAGGAAAAGTAATTGCTGTTGTTTCTAGAGGCAATCACGGATTAGACAGTTTGGTAGATCATGTGATTGAGGTGCCTGAAACCATAGAAAGTTTGAGCCCATTGATCAATACCATACCCTTGCAATTATTGAGTTACCATATTGCGGTAATGAGAGGTTGTAATGTAGACCAACCAAGGAACTTGGCGAAATCGGTAACGGTGGAGTAAAAATGATTTACAAATGATCAATTGGATTGAAAACAACAACGAACTAAGTAAAACCTTTGAGTTTAACTCATTTCTTGAAGCCATAGCATGGATGGTGAAAGCAAGTGCTGAAATCGAAAAACAAAACCATCATCCTAAATGGACAAATGTATACAACAAAGTTCATGTGAGTTTAACTACCCATGATGAGGGAAATACGATTACCCAAAAAGACAGAGCGCTGGCGCAGGCTTTGGATTTGATATAAATAGAATTTTATAACTATTTAACAAAATCAAATTTTAGTCAATTTACAACCAAAAGTTGTATTTAAACAACTGTTGATAAATAAAAAAATTGAATTAACTATTCAATTATTCGTATGTTTGCATTTTTATTAATTGAATCATTGACATGATAACTGCGAAATTTATTGGAAATAAAATCACAAGTGCTAGAAAGAAAGTGGATTTTTCTCAATCTGCTTTGGCTCAAAAAATTGCAGTTAGTCCTCAAGCTGTTGGTAAATGGGAACGCGGCGAATCGCTGCCCGATATTTTAGTATTAAATCGGCTTGCTGAAATTTTAGGAGTTGATTTAAATTATTTTTCAGAAAAATTTACTTCCTTGGAATTTAATTCGCCGCTTGATGTGTATGCGGATTTGGATATTCAAGGAAATGATGTCCCTACTAAAAACAAGAAGAACAATTGGAATATGTCTGAAAGCAATTGGAAGCGTGTAGATTTTTCAGGTATTAAAAATATCCACGAGAATTTTAATTCTGCAAACATTGAAAGTTGTATATTTCATGGGGCCGAATTAACAAGTTTGCAATTGAGAAATAATAATTTTCAAGGCTGTGATTTTGCAAGTTCAAAATTTAACGGTTCGGTGTTTCGCAAAAGCAATGTATTAAAATCTAAATTCACTGATTGTTCATTTAAAGAATGTGAGTTTTTGGATGTGAATTTATCTGCTTGTGATTTTTCAAATGCAGATTTTTCGAAAGTTAGTTTTGAAAATACGGCAATTGAAAAGTGTTTTTTAAATGATGCTGTTTTAAACAGAACTTCATTTGTAAATACTGAGCTAGTTGGACTTGTATTTGAGGGGTTAATGGATAGATGTTCATTTGAAAAATGTAGTTTTTCTAAAGTAACTTTTCAAAATGTGAAGCTTATTAGTACTTTTTTTAAATATTCTGATTTAAAACGAATTAAGTTCATTGATTGTGAGGCGGATAGATTAACTTTTGAGTTATTACGTCATGGGAAAGCTGATTTATCGCAGATTAAATTGTTGAAGGAATAAAGGATTCTTTCCATAATGATTTTTCGATCCAGGATAGGCTATGTAGATTAAAATCTATGATGGATTAACATTTTTTTTTAAATTATTTGTCTATATAAATATTTTTCATTTAATTTACATCCAAAATATTAACCAAAATATGAATAAAAATTTACTTTCTATTTGCATTGCTTTATTAATTGGTGCAAACTTGTACGGACAACTCAAAAGTGATAATAGGATTATTACTGTGAACGCTCCGTCTAAATCAGCAGTTAAAAAAATAACGAGCAGATCAGCGTCTAATCCTAAATCATGTGACGTTGATACAAGTTATTTCCCTAATCAATCTACCTCAACTACTGGTGGAGCTTATCAATACAAATCTATTATCATTTCTAAAGGAGGCGGTGTAGGTCAGTTTTTTGGTGCACCAACTAAAATTACAGTGTCAGGATTTAGATTTTATGGTTACTTTTTATATGACAGTTTAACAGGTGTTACAAACACTTCAGTAAGTTGTAATATTTACAAAGCAGGACCAGATTCTTTACCAATGGGACCACCTATTGCATCTACTGATTTGAAATTGGATACTGTTGGTGGTAACTTAACCATTGCCAAACTGCAGCATGACATTGCATTTAGCAGTCCTGTGGTTTGTACATTTCCATATATTATTACTGTTGAATCTGACAGTATGTTTTCAAACCCTAACATCATTTCTAATGCATGGCAAAGTGCTGATGGAGAGGGTAGAAATTTAGCATCTGCTCAAGTAAGTGGAGTTTGGTATCGTTGTTTAGATTTGAACGTTGCGGGAACAACATTTGATGCGCACATGCAACTTTATCCATTTGTAAAGTATGATTTCGGAACTGATTTCACGACAAATATGGATTGTTATTTGACAAAAGATACTTTAAGATTTACAAATTCTTTCAAATCTAATTTGTTGGGAAGTTGTTTCTATAACTCTTATCAGTATTTTGAAGAATTAGGGATGGGATTCCAAGAGAATTGTCATGAGTGGCTAATAGATGGCAATGTCAACTACAAGAACCAAACAGACGCAAAATTCAAATCTTCAACCAAGAAAAATATTTCCGTTGAATTGCGTTCTCAATTGGTTACCTATTCTTCAGCAATTTGTTATGACACAACTATCAAAGTAATTAATTTTAATCCTGCTAATCCTAGTTTAACAAAGACGCCAAACGGTTGTATTGGTGATTCTTTGAGAATTTCTGTAACTGGAGATGCTGGTTCAACTTTCAATTGGTATAAGAACATTACAGATACAAATCCATTTTTTGTGGGTAGTAGTTACACCATAGCGAAAGTGACAAAATCAGATACATTCATTGTCCAGGCAGTGAATGGCAACTGCAGTTCTGGATATTTATCTGTTGTGAGTAGAGCGAGTGCATATCCAACCAAATTAACTTTCGTGAATGATTCAATTTGTTCTGGTGCTGTTGCCAATTTAGTTGGTACAGCTGACAATGGTTCAGTGGAATGGTACAATGCAAAAACTGGTGGAACAAGGGTATATGTTGGTGGAACATATGTTACAAATGAAATGACAGCGGATACTGCTTTTTATTTAACTGCCAATAATTTTGGATGCATATACAAAGGTGCTAGATTGAGACCGCGTGTTTTGGTTTCTAAGGCTTTCGCTCCAGCAAAGCCTAAAAATGTAAAAGATACTACTATTTGTTTAGGCGCAAGTGCTTTTGTTAATTTAAAAGCTACTCCTGCAACAAGCACTGCTGCTCGTTGGTTTGATAATGCACTTACAAATACACCGTTGTCAACTGGAAATACATATACCGCAACTGTAAATGCTCGCGGAACACAAACATATTATGTTGAATCATGGAATGGCAATTGTGGTAGTGGTAGAGTTGCTGTAAACATCGTTGCAGAAAAAGCTCCAGCAACTTTCACAAAAGCGGGTTCAATTGTTTGTTTGGGAGATTCAGCTACTGTATTTGCACTAGCAACATACGGTGGTGTGCAATGGTATACAAGCAAAGCAACTGCTTCTGTTTCATCTGATAAACGTTTTACATCATATGGCTTGCCAGCAGGAAGTAAAACAATGTATTTCAAAACAGTTGACAATAATTGTGTGAACACAAATTGGGATAGTGTTGTAGTAACAGTGAATGCCGCTCCTGATGTTACTTCTGTAACAAATAATGATGTTTGTTATAAAGGTATTGGACAAATTACTGTTCAAGTTCCTTCAGGTAAAGTAAACTGGTACAACAGCGATATAGCTACTTCGGTATATGCAACCGGAACTTCAGTTTCTTTGGGTAAAATGTATGGAGACGTTACACTTTATTATTCTACACAATCTGGAACTTGTAACGGACCAAGAACTCCAGTTACTGTAAAAACATTGCCTCGTCCAACTGCAGGTTTTTATTATAAAATTACTCCAGGTTTAACACTTAATTGTGATCCAATTAAACCAACTGGAATGACATATGCTTGGAATTGGGGAGATACAAAAACATCAACAGGTTTGCCTGCAACACACCAGTATGCTACAACAGGAAACTATGATGTAACTTTGATAACTACCAGCACAACGAATATTTGTACAGATACTGTTGTAATTCCTTTGTTCGTAAATTCAGTTGCAAGCGTTAAAACCTTCAACAATCCTATGGTTTCAATATATCCAAACCCAGCAAAAGGTGGAAGCGTTTTGAATATCAAAGGTATCGTTATTTCTGAACTTCATTGGTTTGACGTGAGTGGTCGTGAAGTAGCGGTTGAAAAAGTAAATAACAATATGACCTTTGTTCCTTCTAAATTAAGTACAGGTGTTTACTTCATTAAAGGTGGAAATGCTAAGTCATCATTTAGTGGTTCAATCAATATCAATAACTAACAATTATCGTTCAAATAGAACATTAATCATTTTGAAAATGCCCTTGAGTAATCAAGGGCTTTTTATTTAAAAAAATCCATATTTTTTTATGGGTGATTCAAACTGTTTAAGGGTTGCTGAAATTCGTTTTAACTGATTGAATACCTTGAAATTAATCAATTTTATCACTGTTGGAATCTGGTTAAATTCCGTTCAAGTGAAATAATTTTTGAAAATAAATTGCATTTTATGCAATAGACTCTTTGTTTTTTCATTTATCTGCTTATCTTCGCATTACTTAATTTAAATTTAACTAATGAAAACTGGAACTGTCAAATTCTTTAACAACACTAAAGGATTTGGATTTATCACCGAGGACGGATCAGGTACTGAGCACTTTGTGCACGTATCAGGTCTAATTGATCAGATCAACGAAAACGACAACGTATCTTACGATCTAAAAGAAGGCAAAAGAGGATTAAATGCGGTAGACGTAAGAAAACTACCATAATAAACATTTTTTTGAATTTCTTGGAGGCCATCAATTTGATGGCCTTTTTTTTTGCTTTTTTTTACCAGCTGTTGCTGCTTCTATTATAACTTTCAAAGTTAATCTTGAACGCGGCTCGTGGACCATTCCATAAATTTGAATAACCCACACAATAGTAAATTCCAATCTTGTATTTTTCTCTCCAAATGCGAATGAGCTTATCAATACCCACATACATTTCGTAATACAGCATATTTCTTCTTTCTGGGGCATATAAAGCGCTTATGCCCGCAGATTCATATAGACTTAGTTTTTTAATTAATGGTACTTTATTGACTAGTGCTCCATTGAAACTGTGCCTGTATCTTACTTCGTAAAATCGCTTAAAGGTTTTAAAAGTACTGTCCAGCATTTGATATGCGTACATTGGAGGCGTAAACAGGGTCTGATCTCCCCGACGCTGATACTTGTAATCAATTACATTTACATTTCTATGAGTTATAAAACTACCACTGATTACTTTTAACTCGCTTTTACCGAGAAGTCCCCATGGGAAAATATGATCAGCCCTGAATTCTAAATAATCATAGTCAATGGTACTTTTTAATATTCCCGGCAATGCTCTTCTATAATTTACAGAAAAGGTAGGCCATGTAGAGCCTAGAATTACTTTTTGCTTAGGTTCACTTAAATATCGTTGAAAAGGAGTATACGACAATGTTAAATCGGCAAAAACGGCCATATGCGGAATAAAGTTCAGTGGACGGTTGTTTACAAAAAGACTATCTCCCGTTTTTGAGAATTTAAAGTTCGCAATGTCTTTTCTATCGCTTATTTCGCCTTGTATCCTAAAAAATAATCCATTTACAATTTCTTGTCGGTGGTAAAGCGTCAAATGGTCATGTTGGTAAAAATTATCCCTACGAAATAAATCAATGTAAGCTGCATATGGATTTACAAATCCGAAATCTCTACCTACAGCTGCATAAATGAGTTTTCGTTTATAGGGGTTGTACAGATGCGAAACAATGACTGTACCTCGGATATCTTTGTTGTTTATTCCGTAAGATATGTTTTCAATAAAGCGAATATTCTTTTTGTTTGCAGTGGTTTTATTAATGGTATTCCATACTACAATTCTGCTACCTCCTGGCCACCATGGCTGCCAAGTAAATAATAATGGCTGAAAATCTAAGTCGATTCCTTTTTTCCTATTTACATAGCTTTGCCCAAATAAAAAAAGATTTTTCCATGTTACTTTATTGGTAATGCGCTCTATGCTATCTAAGTATTCATCGGAATTGAGAACTCTTTTTAAACTGTCAATGGCTTTTACATACGTTCTCTCTGTAACAGATAGTGGAATTTTTCTTTTGTCATTCCAAAAAGAAGTATCCTTTTCATAAGCATCGTTTTCCACTTTGCTTAACTCAAGTCCAAAATGATTTTTAGGAAAGTTAGGATTAACCAAGATATTGTTATATTGTACGTTGGTGGTGCCCAAATACTTGATATCACCCGTTTTTGAAAAGTACTTAAATTGCTGTGAATCTATCAGAATATTTGAATCCTTATCAATTCTGTAACTTTGACTCACCGTCATTTCGTCGTATTCCGCCATCAAATGCCGTGGTACATTCAATATTATTTTAGCTACATAAAAACTTGTATCTACCAAATGGATTTCACCTGAAAATGTTGCATTCGAAGTTTGACGTCCCTCAATTTTAATTTTCAAAACACGACCATAAACAGGATGTTTATAGCTTTCAATAAATCGAAATCTATATGCTAGAATGGCACTATTTGAAAGTGGCGACATTACGGGAAGCGGACAAAGCCCGGGCAAATACATAAGATTTTGGTAAATATTGAAATCTCCTTCAACCGTTGTTAGGTAAAACAACCCTGTTTTATCTCCCCTAACGGAAACCCCTTGTTTTACTTCTTTAATTTTATTGGGTGGCGACCAATCTCTTTTCATGGTAATTTCAACCATATTTGCTTGAGGAATAGTCGGTGCTTTGGATTGGTTGGATTCTATTTCTTCATTTTTATTTTCTAAAGAAACGGTATTTTTCCTCGTAGAATTTATTTCTTCAAATGCCCGAATGTATACATCGGATGATTGGGCAGGGATTTTTTTAGACCAATAATCTCTTCTTTTGATTGCCTTTTTCATATATTCAGGCCCTGGATCTTTCCACTTTGCATTGATATAAACGGTATTGATGCCGGTTATTTTCCTTTTCAAAATCAGCGTTAATGTGTCTTTATACTTTTCTGTATAAACCACAGCCAATTCCATATTGTAAAATTCTGGATGTGAAAATATGATTTGATAGTTGCCTGGTTTTAAGTCTAACTTGAAATAACCATCCATTTTTACCTGGCCAATTTTACCAATCGTTTTGTCATAAATTTCAATTCCTGGAATGGGTGAATTACTTGTATCAATACACAAACCGATAATTTGCGCATTGGATTGTATAAAAATCCATCCAAAAAGAAATATGATAAAACGTTTCATTTTTTGGTCTTATTCTTTTTGCTTTTTTTGTTTGGAATTTGTGGTTTTCGGATATTTAAATTGTAAATAGATTTTGGTGTGTGAGGAATAAATTGTACTCCAAAATAATTCCGTGAAGGCTTGTTTTCAATATCCCAAATAAACCCTGGTAATTTTTCTTTATCAACGGGGAATAATTCTAGCGGATAAATTTTTCCTTCTGGCTCTTGGTAGAAATAAACTTGGTTTATTTTATTATTAAGAAATTGAAATTTGATATCGGTACATTTTATTTCAAATACCGATGAAATTGTATCCTTTTCACGGGTATAATAAATGCTTTTGCCATTTTTATTCACCAGTGTTTGGGTGATTTTCTGGTTAGAGTCGAGCAAATGTGTCATCGAATCGCCTGAAATTTGGCTAAAACGTAAATCATCTTCTTTTAAGCTAATAAAACCATGTTTGTACATGGTGCTGTGGCTCAATTTTTTATGCTTCAAAAACAAATTAATTGAATCACCGCTCATTCTCGTTAGAGAGTCCCACAAAACAGGATTTCCCCTTAGTTTAAATGTGCTATCAAGTGAATTGTACGACAAGTATTTAGCAGTACCTGAAACATTGTTTCTCTTGAATTTTACATTATTCCAAGATTTTATTTTTTGTTGTTTCAAAGAATCTTTGCTATAAAAAAGGGTATCTCCTTTGATGAAAAAGCTATCTTTTTTGTCGGTTTGTAAAGCCATAGGATTTCCCATAACAGTCATTTCGCTGGAATTTTTGGTATAAAAGGCTTTTTGTCCCCAAACTTGCCAATTTTCAGTTGAGTCTATAATCCAAACATTGCCATAAGCGCTGCCCACCTGGGTTTTTTTATTGATAGAAACAGAATCTGCCACCAATGTTTTTTCATTGTCGAACAAACCAAATTTTTGATAAAAATTGCCTTGACCGGTTTCGGTATTATAGGTGCCTCTTTCAAAAAGAATGGTTTGATTGCCGTATTCAATTTGTGTAAATGAGAAGAACTTTGCAACCTTACTCTTCGTTTGATATTGTAAGGTGTCTGTTTTGACCACGTAGTCGGGAGTTTGAAGAACCACATTATTCTTAAAATATAGTACTTTATTGGCGGGGTTGTAGCTTCCCGAAACGCTGGTTAATTTGGTTTCTTTGTCTATAATAACGCCACCACTGCCATACCATCCAACTTTTGAAATTGTATTGTATTGTAACCATGGGGTGGTTAGTGTCATTGTATTGTCTACCAATTTTACATTCCCATCTACCTTTGCAGTATGCAATAAATTGTCAAATAATAGGGTGTTTCCAGTAACTATTGTGCCATCCAAATTAACAATTTTAACATCGCCAAATCCTTTTAGCGATTCAGACTGCGGATCATATTCCGCCTCATTACAATAAACAGTTGAACCTTGCTGCTCAAATCTTACATTTCCTTTAAGCAATTGTCCTCCGTGACCGTTAATTTGAATGGATTTCATTTTACTGGCACTCAAAGAAATTGGCTGCGACAATAAATTTCCAGCGGTTATTGTTAAGAAAATAACCAACCAATGCTTAAATTTATGTTCTTTGTATTGTAATACCATGTTTCGAGAAACTTCTGCAAATTAAGTGTTAAATTCTATTAAAGCATTGATGAATCTACAAGATTGGCAATTGGAGCGACAATTGACAGTTTTAGCCGTAAGTGGCGGCATAGATTCAATGGTTTTATTACATGTTTTTAAACAACTGAATTTTCCATGTGTTGTTGCCCATTTGAATTTTGGATTGCGAGGTTCTGAAAGTGATAGCGATACCCATTTGGTATTACAAACATGCAATGAAATGTCAATTCCTTGTTTTGTAAAGCATATTGATACCGAAAAGTATGCCAATGAGAATAATATATCAATTCAAATGGCTGCTAGGCAAATTCGGTATGGGTTTTTTCAAGAAATTCTTGAGGGACAAAATGCACGCTACATCGCAACAGCGCATCATCAGGATGATGAACTTGAGAACTTTTTTATCTATTTGTTAAGAAATCAGTTACATACGGCTTGGCAAGGAATTCCTCTGGAAAGGGGCAATATCATTCGTCCATTTTTGGAAATCCCTAGAGAACTTATTCATGAATTTGCATTACAAAATGCAGTGAATTATAGAGATGATAGCAGCAATGCAAGTATCAAATATTTAAGAAATAAGATTAGACATTTACTCATTCCTGATCTTAAAAATGAATATGCATCTGTGGCCAAAGATTTTCAAACGATAAGTAGTTTATCTAGGGCTGAATCGAAACTAAATTTATCTAATTTTCAGTTAAATTGGGAGCATCAAGTTTTCGAATTATTTGATTCAAGTGGTCTTAAATTGGAGGAAATTGGAATTTCCACTGAGTTTTATACAAATAACGAGAATCATTTGGGATTGAGAAATAAATTTCTCGAATTGGGTTTTCACAATGCCCAAGTTGACGAAATATTAAATAAACCTATCAGAATTGGAAGTCATTGGATTGGACAGGAGTTTGTTGTCTACCAAAATAGAAATGGTTTGACTTTGAAACATCGCAACATAATTGATTTAGATGAAGTTGAAATACAGATGAATGAAGTTGTTTTTTTTGGAAAGATTCAAATAAAAATGGTTGAAATACAGAGGTGTCTTGTTGACTACACTGAACCCAATTGTTTTTATTTTGATCCAATTATTATCAATGACAAATTGGCTTTGAGATCTTGGAAATTGGGCGATAAAATTCAGCCATTGGGCATGAATGGCTCTAAAAAGTTGAGCGATATTTTTATTGACAACAAGATAGATAACCACCGTAAAAATGATTTTCCAGTATTGTTTTCGAACCACCAAATTTATGCTTTATTGGGATTAAAGCGGAGCGCGCATTTTTTATTAGGGGAATCTGAAACGGCAATTAAAATTTCTTGGGATACATTGAATTGATATCCCTTTTATCAAATAATTTCACTTAAATTTGTCTTTTATGAGAGCCATTATTCCAGTTGCTGGTATTGGGAGCCGTTTGAAGCCTCACACGCAAACCCAACCCAAGTCTTTGATTCCGGTTGCCGGAAAACCAATTCTTGGCCATATCATGGACAACTTGGTTGAAGCAGGAATTGATGACTTTGTTTTTATTATTGGTTATTTAGGAGATAGAATTGAGCAGTATTTAACAGAGAATTATTCTCAAGTTAAATTGACTTTTGTAATTCAAACGGTTGGTCGGGGAATAGGTCATGCGGTATGGTTGGCAAGAGAAGTTGTAAATCCCAATGAACCTGTTTTTATAGTTCTTGGTGATACCATTTTTGAAGCCAATTTAAAAGCAGTGATGGAAGCGGGTATGAGTAGTTTGGGTGTTAAAAAAGTTGATGATCCCCGTCAATTTGGTGTTGCAGAATTAAACGGCCAAGGTCAAATTACGAAACTTGTAGAAAAGCCAAATATTCCTCATTCTAATTTGGCATTGGTTGGCTTGTATTACATTACGGAAACTTCGTTACTTTTGGAATGTTTGGATTACTTAATTCAAAATGAAATTAGAACCAACAATGAATATTATTTAACAGATGCTTTGCAATGTATGCTTGATAAAGGTGCATCAATGCAAACATTTTCAGTTTCTACATGGTTTGACTGTGGTAAGAAAGATGTAATTCTTCAAACCAATAAAAATTTGTTGAAGCGTATTGAAAATCAAGATTTTCAGCATTTAACAAAACTTGGGAATATTATTGTTCCTCCGGTCCATATTTCTTTAACCGCCAAAATTGAAAACAGCATTATAGGTCCAGACGTTAGTATTGGCGATGGTGCTTTTATTAGTCGTTCGATTGTAAAAAACAGCATCATTGGCCCTAATGCTTCTTTGCAAAACGCCATTATCGAAAATTCACTGATTGGAAGTGATGCGTCCCTAATTGGAGCAGTGCATAGTTTGAATATTGGTGATAGCGCCGAAATTAATTTAAGAGATAGTTAATTGAAATATTCTGTAAGTGATATTAAATCAATTTTAAATGCCAATGAATTTGGTGAATTCGCTGAAAATGTTGTCATTACAGATGTTGTTTACGATACAAGAAAAATTACATTTCATGCTGAAAGTATGTTTGTTGCTCTCAAGGGACAATTGCGCGACGGACATGATTTTGTGCAATTGGCATATGAAAAGGGCATTCGTGTTTTTTTGGTAGTAAATGAATATCAGATTCCTATTGAGTATTTAACTAATGCTATTTTTCTAAAAGTTCAAAACCCTATTCAAGGATTGCAAACGTTGGCTGCGAACCATCGAAAGCAATTTTATATTCCCATTGTTGGAATTACTGGCAGCAATGGTAAAACTGTTGTGAAAGAATGGCTGAGTGAACTACTTAGCCGCGATTTTAACATTTATAAAAGCCCAAGAAGTTTTAATAGCCAATTGGGAGTTGCCGTTTCAATGTTGGCTTTAGAAAAATCGCATGAATTGGGGATTTTTGAAGCGGGTATTTCTCAGCATGGTGAAATGGATGCGCTTTGGAATATAATAAAGCCATCATTGACAGTGATTACCCATTTGGGGTCGCCACATGATGCAGGATTTGAAAACCGAAAACATAAGGCACAAGAAAAAATCAAACTTTGCAAAAATGCCGATGTTATTGTTGTTCCAAAAGATATAGAAGCCTTGCAAACCGAACTTTTGTCCCTCAAAAAGAACCAACCTTTAACCAAAATAATCAGTTGGGGTTTTAATGAAGGCGCCACATTTAGGCTACTCAAAGTTGAAAGAACCAATTTGGGACAGAAAATTCATTTTCTAAATAGAGGAACTGAGCATTTTATAGAAATTCCTTTTATTGATGAAGCTTCTGTTGCAAATACAATGACGTGTTTTTGCGTTTTGTTTGCTTTTGAGCGTTGGGATCAAAAGCATCTGGAGTTATTCAAACAGTTAAAGCCAATCAATAATCGTTTAACCATTGAAAAAGGTCGAAGGGGAAACGTAATATTAAATGATAGCTATTCAAATGATTTTGAGAGCTTGGCAATTGCACTTGATGTTATTCAACGACAACAGCCCAATTTGCCTTTGAAGTTGATCGTTTCAGATATGGAACAAGTTTCAAATAATATTCAGTTAGATCAGCAGAAAATTGCGCAGTTATTTGAAAGCAAACATATTGATTCTATCATTTATCTGGGGAGTGAGCCGCCAAAGTTTTTAGATAATTTTAATGTTTCACACTTTAACAATACATTGTCGTTAATACAAAGTGGATGTTTGAATTTGATTTCAAATGCCGCCATTTTGGTGAAAGGCGCAAGAAAATATCAATTAGAACAAGTGGTTGAGCATTTGAAAGAACGTTTGCACAAAACCAGTTTAGAAATTGATTTGGATGCAATAAAACACAACTTTAGATATTTCAAACATAAAATTTCTCCTGAAACCAAAATGATGTGCATGGTGAAAGCGTTTGGTTACGGAAGCGGAACATTTGAAGTTTCTAAAACGTTACAAGATTTGGGAGCTGATTATTTGGGAGTAGCTTTTGCCGACGAAGGTGTTCTTTTGAGAGAAGCGGGTATAAAAGTGTCAATTATGGTTATGAATACCGATGCTCAAACCATGAATTTGTTGAATCAATATCATTTAGAACCTGTGGTTTATAGTGCTGCAAATTTAAGTCAGTATATGAATTTATTGGGAAATGCGCATGGTGAAATTCATTTGGAAATTGATACAGGCATGCATCGCTTGGGATTTGGTGCAACCGAGATTCTTGATTCTGTTAGGCTCATTCCAAAAAATATCAAAGTCAAAAGCGTATTTACCCATTTGGCTGTATCTGAAGATACCTCAAAAGACGCGTTTACCGAAAGTCAGTCCAAACTTTATTATGAAACAGTTGCCAAAATTGAGTCGATTTTGGGTTATCAGGTTATCAAACATATAAGCAATACAGGTGGCATTCAGCGCTTTGCAAATTTACAATCTGATATGGTTCGGTTGGGAATTGGACTATATGGGTTGATGCCAGATGGTTCTGAAAATATGGATTTACAAACTGTGGCTACCTTGTCTTCAACCATTACCCAGATTCATACCGTTTTGCCTTTTGAGGGAATTGGTTATGGGCAGCACGACTCAGATCCCTCCGAAAGAAATATTGCAACCATTGCAATGGGCTACGCAGATGGTTTGTCGCGACGTTATGGTAAAAAAGTGGGCGGGGTTTTGATAAATGGAATTTTTGCTCCATTTGTTGGTAATATCTGCATGGATATGGCCATGGTAGATGTTACAGGAATTGATTGCGAGGAAGGAGATTCTGTTGAGATTTTTGGTAAAAATTTGTCAATAAATGAAATGTCCCACCGAGGCGGGACAATTTCTTATGAAATATTAACAAATATTTCTCAACGCGTTCCAAGAATTTATCTTGGTGAAAATTAATTATTTTGCAACCAAACTGGTCATTGGATTTTTAAGGTTTTGGTATTTTACCAAGTCAACTTTCAATGAACCAACTCTGATTTCTGATTGAATTCTAATTGGCAATTTGTTTTCATCGTCGGTAACCCAAACAGTCATTGCATCTGAAGATTTGAAAACCCGGTCAACAATCAATTGTGGTTTTATTTTGAAACATCTCACCTTGCCAATGTCAGATTTAATTACCTCTTTGCCTACATATTTTAAATTTAAATTATAGATTTTGTTGTCTATATAAACATCAATTGGATAAGTAGCTCCAACCTTTGCATCCGCATAATTCAAAGTGCGCATGTAATAAATTGCGGAGGCAATGTCTTGGGTATATTGTGGAATCGCAATCTGTCCTTGTTTGTTTTTCAACCATTTGTCGGAATGGTTATAAATGGCAATATCTTGGTTAAAGTAATTGTTTTCACGAACGGTTTTTGCATAGCGAATGGGTGCATGAGAATTCACATCAACCCAGCTTTCAAATTTGTCGCGTACTTTATAAGCCCAATCAAAAGATTTTAAAGTTTCACCTTCTACTTTCAAGTTATACGCTTTTTTATTATTGATTGTTAAAGGTTCTGAAACTGTCATATTGCATAAGCCTGCATTGATAATTCCATAGTGAATTCTATAGTTTAATACTTCGCCAGATTGGTAGGCAGTATTTATAATAATTCTATCGTTGTTGTCTGCTTTTTCAGCTGATTTCATTGAAAATAAAACAATGCTTAAAAGAGAGATGGCGAATGCGCTGATGTAAAAAGTAACTCGATTGTTCATGGTTTAATTTTTTAGGTTGTATAGTCCGTAATACACTATTTTTTCAATCATCCCCCAAAATGGTGGACCAATTCTTTTAATTGTTGCGATATTTGCAAATATGAATCAAGAAAATATTCTTACTTCAATATCTAAAGGAAGTGGATGTGGTTGTAAAATTCAACCGGCAGTACTTTCTGAAATGTTAAGTGGGTTAAGTGTTGACATTGATAAGTTTTCAAATTTGTTGGTAGGGAATCATTTGAATGATGATTGTTCAGTGTATGATTTGGGAGAAGGAAAGTTACTGCTGCAAACAGTAGATTTTTTCACACCCATGGTGAATGATCCAGCTATTTTTGGGATGGCGGCCGCGGCAAATGCGTTGAGCGATATTTATGCAATGGGAGGGAAGCCAATTATGGCGAATGCAGTTTTTAGCTGGCCTTTAGATTTGTTGCCTGTTGAAATGGGTAAGATAGTTTTAAAAGGAGGAATTGATTTGTGTATGAATTTGGGTGTTCCTGTTGCAGGTGGACATAGCATTGATGGTAAGGAGCCAATTTTTGGTTTGAGTGTTACTGGGTTGGTTGAATCTGATAATTTAAAAACCAATGCGGGTGCCAAAATTGGCGATGTAGTGTTTATGACAAAGGCTTTGGGAATTGGAATGTTGGCTGCTGCTTATAAACGCGGTATTTCAAATAAGGAACAGAATGATGCGCTTTATGCGCTTTTGACGCAAAACAATTCAATTGGTTATGAATTGGGTAAAATAAAAGGAGTGAATGCAATGACAGACATCACAGGATTTGGTTTTATTGGTCATTTATTGGAAATATGCAAATCCTCTAAATTGGGCGCTGAAATTGAATTTGCAAATATTCCTCTTGAGCCTGAAGCAATTGCTTTGGCTGCCAGTTTTGTATTGCCAGACAATGCAATGAGAAATTGGAATGCATATGAAAAAGAAGTTCAGATTAGCAATCAAGATGCATTTGCTTGGGTTGTAGATCCTCAAACCAATGGTGGATTACTGTTTACTGTAAGTGAAGCATTTGTATCGGAAGTAAAGAGTTTATTTAATAGCAAAAATTTGCCATTGTATGAAATAGGTAAAATGGTGAATTCAGGTATTGTGCTTAGGTAATTCCCAAAAAACAATTCAAATAATCAAAGATTTATCAATAAAACACAACGAAAAAGGCCTTGAATTTCAAGGCCTTTTCTATCATTTCAATGGTATAATTTATAACTTGTATAAAACAGATTTAACGGCTTTTACAATGCGTTCTACATTAGGCAAATATGCTTCAACAAATGTTGGTGCATATGGCAAATTGGTATCCATGCTGGTTACCCTGTGCACAGGTGCATCTAAATAATCAAATGCCCTACGTTGAACAATATGAGAAATTTCAGAGCTTATACTTGCCAATGGCCAAGCCTCCTCTACAACTACCAATCTGTTGGTTTTTTTTACTGAATTGATCACTGTATCATAATCGATTGGGCGAACTGTGCGCAAATCTATCAATTCAACACTGATTCCTTCTGCTTCAAGTGCAGCAACTGCATCATAGCAACGCAACATCATTTTACCAAAGCTCACAATGGTTACATCTGTTCCTTCTTTAACAACATTTGCAACACCAATGGGAATTGTATATTCCCCTTCAGGTACCATTCCTTTGAATCCATACATTTGTTCGCTTTCCATGAAAATGACTGGATTTTCATCGCGGATTGCACTTTTCAACAAACCTTTAGCATCGGCAGGATTGCTAGGGACAACCACTTTTAAACCTGGAGTATTTGCATACCAATTTTCAAAGTTTTGTGAGTGCTGTTGCGCCAATTGGCCTGCGCTTCCTGTAGGACCACGGAAAACGATAGGACATAAAAATTGGCCGTCGCTCATACTATTGATTTTGGCAGCTGAGTTAATTACTTGGTCAATTGCTACCAATGAAAAGTTGAATGTCATGAATTCGCAAATTGGACGCAATCCATTCATTGCTGCGCCCACAGCAATGCCGGCAAATCCCAATTCAGCGATAGGAGTATCAATTACTCTCTTCTCGCCAAATTCTTCTAACATACCTTGGCTTACTTTGTAAGCACCATTATATTCAGCAACTTCTTCACCCAAAAGGAATACACGGTCGTTGGCGCGCATTTCTTCTTGCATGGCTTCACGAAGTGCTTCACGGAATGCAATTTCTCTCATAATTATAATAAATGAAGTGCAAAATTAAGCAATTGGATGCAACAATGCGAAAAATTCGCACATTGGATTAATTCAATCTTTTAGACAAAAGGCTTTCGATGTATTGAAAAAGTTGTCTAGGACCAATTTTTCGCCATTCTAATTCATCCAATTCTCCTCCAAAATTCAAATAATAATCGATGTGATTTCTTCTAAACTCTTCGAGTACATGTTGTCTAAAATTAATAAGGGATATCCAGCCGTCTTCCACATCTTGAAACCATTCTTCATAATAGCTGTCGTCGGAAGAGTGAAAATTAAGTACATTTTCGCCAATCAAAATGAATTTGTTAATGCCTTCTTCTGCCAAAACTTCGATTACTTCACGCTTCAATTGCATGATGTCGTTATACAAAGCATCATTCCATTCACCTATCATTTCAATGATGGCAAAACCATCTTGGTAATCAGCAAACAGAATTTTAATGTAAAGGGTGGTGCTTCCAAAATGATCCCATTGAGGATGAATTAGATAATTATAAACAGCCTTATCGTAATAGAATTCGCTGTATTCCCTTCCATAAAACGGAGATGCGCTATCTTCTGAAGCGTTGTAAAAGTTTAACCAAGCAAAATGAGGCTCAATGTCGTGCACCCCGCAAAATTAAGCAAATAGGAGTAGATTATTTGTTTAGAAAACATGAAAATGATAAGGTTTATAAGTGTTTAGTGGTTTATAAAAGTTTGTAAGGTTTGTTTTTTGTAAGTGTATTGAATTAATCAACGAAGTGTAAACTGCCAAAGGCGTATACTGCGAAGCAATTTCAACAAATTCATTACCTTCGCAATTCAATGTCGAAGTCTTTTTTCAAGAACCTAATTTGGTTGCAAGCGTTAAACTGGATTATTAAACCAGTTTGGATATTTGCAATTGAAAGGGTTGTGCAAATGAACTTGGGCGATACCATGTATGGTGAATATTATGTGTTGTTTAACTTAGGATTGCTATTTGCGGTACTTTTAGATTTGGGATTAAATAGTTATGTTTCGAGGGAAATTGCTGCAGCCGGAAGATTGATTCACAAAAAGCGAATTGTATCTGTGCGATTGCTAATGGGAATCATCTATGTTTTGTTAGTCCTTATTTTGGGTAAATTTCAATCTCTTGATTTACGCTTTTTGGCTTTAATTATTTTGAATCAAATATTGGCATCGTTTACGTTGTTGTTTAGGGCTATTTTGCAAGGCCGTCAACGATTTATTGCCGATAGTATCTTGAGTGTAACAGATAGATTTGTAGCCATCTTAGTATGTGCTGCATTTTTGTACATTCCAATTTCAGAATCAGAATTTGTTCAGAATTGGTTTCCTATATTTAATGCGAAATCGGGCATTTTTATATTTGTATTTGCACAATTTTCGGGTTACTTAATTGCGTTTATTACTGGTTTGGTTTGGGTGCAAAAAACAAACCACGCAATTCATCCCTCAGAAAATGAAGTATTAAAAGATTCTTCGAGCAAGAATTATTTGGCAGAAGATACCTCATTAAAGGACTGGTTGTTGCATATTGGTTGGTTTGGGGTATTGGCTTTGGCAATGAGTTTCTTCACACGAATTGATACCAGTATGATTCATGAATTATCAAAATCAGATAATCCCTCCGAAGGATTTTTTCAGGCTGGTTTATACGCAAAAAGTTATCGTTTACTCGATGCAGCGTTGATATTTAGTACATTGTTGAGCACGCAGTTATTGCCATTATTTACCCGAAATATTGCCTTGGGAGAATCGGTAAAGTCATTGTTGAAAATTGGTACTGGAATAGTACTTGTAGTTTCTGTAACTGCCTCATTGGTTTCCATTTTTGGAGGAGAATTTATCTTACATAAATTATATTACAGTAAAGTGAATTCTGCCAATGAAATGAGCACTTTGGCACAAAGTGCTGGCATATTTGCTGTATTGATGACCGCATTTATTCCAATGGCATTGGTTCATGTATTTGGCACATTTATTACTGCTTTGGGCAACATAAAATGGTTGGCCATTCTGGCGTTGATTTGTGTTTTCATCAACGTAACGATAAATTGGATTGTGATACCAAAATACGGCGCTTACGGCGCTGCCTGGGGATGTTTCATCACCCAGTTTTCTTTTGCCATGGCATGCATTATTAAAACAATGCAATATTTAAAATTGAAGGAAAATTATGGGTGATTAATAGAGCGGAAATTTGCTCATTAACGCATGTACTTCTGATTTTACCTCATTTAATACAGTTTCATTTTCATGGTTCATCAATGCTTTGTCTATCAAATAGGCAATGGTTTCCATTTGTTCTTCTTTTAATCCCCTTGTGGTTATTGCTGAAGTTCCTAAACGAAATCCAGAGGTAACGAAAGGACTTCTTGTTTCAAATGGCACTGTGTTTTTATTGATGGTAATATCGCATTTGACCAAGGTATTTTCGGCTAATTTTCCGGTCATAATTTCTGACTTTGGACGTAAATCAATCAGCATTAAGTGATTGTCGGTGCCACCAGAAATGATAGAATAACCTAAATTTTTCATGGCTTCAGACAATGATTTTGCATTTTTCATTACTTGTTTGCCATATTCTGTAAATTCATCAGATAATGCTTCTCCAAATGCAACTGCTTTTGCTGCAATAACGTGTTCCAACGGGCCACCTTGAGTACCAGGAAAAACTGCACTGTCGAGAATTGCGCTCATCATTTTGGTTTCACCTTTTGGTGTTTTTTCATCCCAGGTGTTTTCAAAATCTTTACCCATCATAATAATACCTCCACGAGGTCCTCTTAAAGTTTTGTGGGTGGTTGAGGTTATTATGTGGCAATATGGTACCGGGTTGTTTAATAATCCTTTTGCAATGAGACCCGCAGGATGTGCGATATCGGCAAGTAACAAAGCACCTACTTTATCTGCAACTTCTCTGATTCTTTTATAATCCCAATCTCTAGAGTAAGAACTTGCACCGCAAATGATGAGTTTAGGTTGCTCTTTTGTTGCGATTGCTTCTAGTTGATCATAATCAATTAATCCGGTTTTTTTATTTAGACCATAGAAACTAGGTTTATACAATTTGCCGGAGAAATTAACGGGCGAGCCATGAGTTAGATGGCCTCCATGACTTAAATCAAAACCTAAAATTTTATCTCCAGCTTTTAAAACGCCTAACATAACGGCGGCATTTGCTTGAGCACCGGAATGCGGTTGAACATTTGCCCATTCAACACCAAATAATTGCTTGAGTCTATCAATTGCCAATTGTTCTATTTGATCAACAAACTGACATCCCCCATAATATCTTTTGTTTGGCAACCCCTCAGCGTATTTATTGGTTAAAACGCTACCCATTGCTTCCATAACCTGTTTGCTAACAAAGTTTTCGCTTGCAATAAGTTCAATTCCCTCTTGTTGACGCAACAATTCTTGGTCAATGATTGAAAAAACAGTTGAATCTCTTTGGCTCATATCTTACTGCAATTTTACGTCAAAATGCTTATTTATCCTTGTTTTAAAGGTGTAATCATGTGAAAATTATATTAAGTTTTTGAAAAAGAAAGAGAAAATAATTTCATTTGGTGATAATAATCAAAAAAATGTTGAAATTCGCCCAACTGATTTTATGAATATTAATAAAGTATTTTTGAAAAACGCTGGCATTTTTGCGCTGTTTCTTTTAGGATTTTGGATTATTTCAATGTGGTATTTTAGCCCGGCACTTGAGAATAAAGTGTTAAAACAGGGTGATATGCAACAGGTAAAACTTATGGTATCTGCTGCCGATTCAATAAAAGCCTCAACTGGTGTATTTCCTAATTGGAACGACAGGGTATTTTCTGGAATGCCAAGTAATCTGATTTCAGGTATTCCTCAAGGAAGCTTGTTGTTGAAATATAGAATTTTAGAAGCGTTTGGTATTGTAAAATCACCATTTACCATTTTGTTTTTGAGCATGCTCAGTATGTTTGTGATGTTGCTTTCTGCAAAGGTGAATAAATTGCTTGCGGCTGCAGGTGCTGTTGGATATGCATTTATGACCTTCTCAATTTCGAGTTACGAGGCAGGACACGTTACCAAAGTATTGGCCATGGCCGTAATGCCGGGAGCCATAGCGGGCATGATTATGTTGTCTCAAAGAAGGTTGCTGTGGGGGGGGATTATTTTAGCACTTTTCTTTGCCATGGTGATCAATTATTTCCATTATCAAATTGCGTATTATACTGGAATTATCATAGGTATATATTTATTGGTTGAATTGGCAAGCGCCATTAAAACCAAAGAGTTTTTAAATTATTTCAAAATGGTTGCAATTACTGCGGTTGCAATGTTGATTGGTATATTAAGTTGTATTGGTAAAATTCAAGATACCATGCAGTATTCTAAAGCTACCATGCGTGGTGGTTCTGAAGTGGCAAGTGAAGTACCTAAGGGCGGTCCAAAACAAACAGTGAACGCGAAAGGGTTAGATATAGACTATGCATTCAGTTGGAGTTATGGAATTGATGAATCATTAACATTGTTAGTGCCACGATATAAAGGTGGAAGTAGCGATGAACCAGTTCCGGAAAACGAATTTGGCCAAGAGCGATTGCCAATTTATTTTGGAGATCTTCAATTTACAAGCGGTCCAGTATACATGGGAGCCATTTTAATGTTCTTCTTCTTCTTTTCAATAGTTTTTGCATTTCAATGGAGCAATGCCGAACCAGAAAACAAAGACGCCCAATTCACTAAAAAATTGATGTGGTTTTCCTTAATCACATTTGCGGTATCGTTGATGATGTCGTGGGGAAGGAATTTCTTCGTCAATGATTGGTTATTTGAATACCTACCCTACTATAACAAATTCAGAACCCCAATGATGACATTGGTCATTGCACAAGTTGTGGTTCCATTCTTTGGGTTATTTGGTTTGTATAAATTGATGTCTGGCAATTTCTCTGACACGTTTGGAAATAAACTCATTAAATCTGCCCTAATCGTTGCAGGGTCATTATTGGGTATTGCCATACTTGGAACCATGTCATCCGATTTTATTGGTTTGTCTGATAAAGAAATTGCAAAATCTTCTGGTCAGCAAGCGGTTGATTTCATTAAAGAAATGAGGTCGAAATTGGTATGGGGTGACATTTGGCGAACTTTCGGTTTAATCGTTGTTTCACTTGTAATGGTATATTCTGCCATAAAAAAGCAATTAAGCGCTACGGTAATTTCAGTAGTTCTATTGGTGGTTATAATCTTCGATATGGTTTCCGTTTCTCAACGTTATTTGAATGAAGGCAACTGGCAAGAAAAAGAAGAAGAAGCCGCAATTGTTCCATCTCAGCAAGATGAAATGATAATGAAGGACAATAAAGACGGTGCTAGGGTTTTTGATTTGCGTTACAATCCTTTTAACGACAATCATGCGGCACCTTTTCATAAAAATGTAGGTGGATATCACCCAGCAAAATTGAGCAGATACCAAGATGTAATTTCTTATTGTATTACGCCTAATGGGGGGCAATTATCTGGTGATGTTATTGCCAAAAACAATGCGTTAGATATGTTGAATTGTAAATATGTTTTGTCTAGAGATCAAAAAAGTGGAGCGGAAGAAGCTTTTCCTAGAATGAATCCTAATGGAAATGCCTGGTTTGTATCTAGCGTTTCAACTGCTGACAATGCGAAGAAAGCACTTGAATTGGTTAACGCTGTTGATATTAAAAACGTAGCTGTAATTGAATCGAAAGAAGTGAATAAACCATCAGCAAATTCATATATTAAAGATACAACTTGTGCTATCAAACAAACTGTTTACAAAAACGATACCATCAAATATCAATCTAAAAACACAAACGCTGGTTTGGCGTTGTTTAGCGAAGTATATTACAATGAAGCAAATGGAAGTTGGCATGTTATGGTTGATGGAAAAGAATCAAAAGCGATACGTGCAAACTATATTTTGCGTGCAGTTGAAGTTCCTGCTGGAAATCACCAAATTACTTGGTACTATACTCCAGCCGACAGAAGTTTGTATTTTTCTATCGAAGTAGCTTCATCTTCAATAGTTTTATTGCTGTTCTTGGTGTTAATTGCGAAACAATTGTTTTCGAAACCGGAAGAAGAACTAAATGCATAAAAAAATATCGGTCATTACCATAAATTTTAACAATTGCAAGGGATTAAATAAAACATATGATTCCCTTCGCATTCAGTTTGATCTTAAATCAAGGGTGGAATGGATTGTTATAGATGGAAATAGCACCGATGGCAGTATAGATTTTTTAAACTCAATATCTTCGGAAATTGATAAACTCATTGTTGAATCTGATAAAGGAATTTACGATGCTATGAACAAGGGTTTAGCCGCAGCAACTGGAGAATACGTTTGGTTTATGAACAGCGGCGATTCATTTTATAATGACTTATCGGTTGATAGGGTTTGTAATGCAATTGAACTTTCGAAAGCAGATATTATTTTTGGAGATACTATGTTTGTTTCTGAAACTGGAAATGATATTGGGTTGATTAGTCGATTGAAGCCTCAAAAATTGCCCCAAAGGTTAACTTTTGAAAGTTTCAAGTATGGAATGAACGTTTGTCACCAAAGTTTAATAGTAAGGCGTGTAATTTGTCCCAATTATAATCTGGATTATAAATTAGCCGCTGACATTGATTGGATTTTGGAAATATTAAAACACAATCATTCATCAAAATGGGTTGGATATACAATTTCGAATTTCGAAATTGGCGGAAGTAGTTACTTGCATACAAAAAAGGCTTGGAAGGAGCGCTTTCAAGTATTTTCGAAACATTACGGAAAATTTCCGAATATTATCAATCATATTTGGATCATAATTCGCAGAATAATTTTTGATATTAAAATTAAAATTTTTCAAATCAAATGAGCAATACCAGTCGCGTTGATAAAGAGCTTTTTGAGGATGCTCACTATTTGGGTAAACCTGCAGATACCGATGATTTGTTGGTGAAAAGAAGAATTAATATCCTTCATCGTTTTGAGGGATTTTTTGATGCCAATGCAAGTTTGGTTGAAATTGGCTGTGGCAACGGCAATACCATCTTGCAAATTGCTGAAAAATTTAAACATTCGTATGGACTTGAATACGCTGCTGTTCATGAAAAAGACTTCAATGCGTTAAAATCATCCCTCAAAATAGAAAATTCTGAATTTTTGGTGTGGGATATTATGAATGAGGGATTCAAACCAAAATGTGATCGCTTATTGAGCTTTGAAGTAATTGAACATTTACCTGAAGAAATTGGCGTAAAAAATTATGCTGAATCTGTTGAAAGCGGCGCGCTTTGCGCCATTTCAGTACCTAACAAATGGTGGATATTCGAAACCCATGGTGCCAGTTTGCCTTTGCTGCCTTGGAATAGGGTTCCCTTTTTCTCTTGGTTGCCACGTATAATTCATGAAAAATGGGCGTTGGCAAGAATTTATACCAAAAAAAGAATCAAAACTTTGATGGAAGATTCTGGATTCGAAGTTTTAGAAATGCATTATGTCATGGCTCCAATGGATGTGGTAAAATGGCGTCCCTTGCAATCATTTTTAAGAAAATACATATTTAACGCCGATACTACGAATGTGCCTTTCAAGGCAGTAAGTATTATGGTGTTTTGTAAAAGAAAATAAATTATGAGAAAATATAATATTTTAATTGTTTCAGTTCTTGCAATTGGTAATTTGTGGGGACAAAAGAAACCAAAGACAGACTGGTTTTTTGAGAAACCCTGCAAGAAAAACATGGGTATTTCAGTAAATGAAGCCTACAAATCAGCACAAGGAAAACTTCCTTCTTCAACCATAGTTGTTGCAGTTATTGACGGAGGAACCGATGTAAATCACGTCGATTTAAAAGATGTAATTTGGGTGAATAAAGGTGAAATCCCAAACAATGGCATTGACGATGACAAAAACGGTTACATTGATGATGTAAACGGTTGGAATTTTATTGGTGGTAAAGATGGCTCGTTGGTAGGTGCAGATAACCTTGAAAAAGTGCGTATTTATAAGAAATTAGACGATAAATACAAAGACGTTCAACCTGAATCTATTCAACCAGATAACGCCGAATACAATATGTATGTTCAATGGAAAACTGAAATTGAGGGAGAAAGAACTATGTATGGCAATATTTTGAAACAAATGACACCATTGGTAGATGTTTTGAATAAAATGAAAAAATCAATGGGTAAATCAAATCCTACATTGGCTGAAATAGAGGCAATGCCTACAAACGATGTTGCAACAAAAACCCAAAATGAAAGAATTGTGGGTATTTTGAAGAAATATAAAATGTCGTTTCAAGAATTTGATAAAACTTTGGGAGAGCAAGTGCATCAAATTGATGCAAAAGTAAATTTTCAAAATAACCCAAATTTCGATTCTCGTAAAATTGTAGGTGACAATTATGCAAATTCATCAGAGCGTTACTATGGAAACAATAATGTGATTGGTCCTGATGCTTCTCATGGTACACACGTTGCTGGAATTATTGCGGCTACTCGAAACAATAACATTGGAATGAATGGTATTGCCGATAACGTAAAAATTATGGTAGTTCGCGTTGTTCCTGATGGTGACGAAAGAGACAAAGATGTTGCAAATGGCATTCGTTATGCAGTTGACAATGGCGCTAAAATTATCAATATGAGTTTTGGTAAAGGGTACAGATGGGACAAAAACATCGTTGATAGCGCTGTTGCTTATGCCGAAGCAAAAAATGTATTGTTGGTGCATGCGGCGGGTAACAATGGATCAAACAATGATATTGAACCAAATTATCCAAACGATACTTTGTGGAATGGCAAATCATTTGCTGCAAATTGGTTAGAAATTGGAGCAAGTCAACCGAAAAGAAAAATGTTGGCAACAAACTTCAGTAATTATGGCAAAAACAATGTAGATTTATTTTCTCCTGGTCAAGATATTTACAGCACCATTCCGGGAAATGAGTATGCGTATTTTAATGGAACAAGCATGGCTTCGCCTGCTGCGGCTGGTGTTGCAGCATTGGTTTGGAGTCGTTTCCCTAAATTAACAGCAGTTCAATTGAAACAGGTATTGATGGAATCTTCTGTTAAAGTAAACAAGAAAGTACTTTTGCCAGGTGCAAAAAATACAAAAGTAAATTTCTCAAATTTGTCTGTGAGCGGTGGATTGATTAATGCTTTAAATGCATTGCAAGCTGCAAGCGCAATCAAATAAAATTGGCAAATTCTCTGTAGAATTTTCCTGAGGGAAATCCCATCACGTTAAAATAGCATCCATCGATGCGCTTAACGCCAAGGTATCCCATCCAATCTTGAATTCCATAACTGCCAGCTTTGTCAAAAGGCTGGCAGTTTTGTATATAAGACATTATCTGATTGTTTGTTAACGGGTAGAATTCAACTTCGGTTGCATCGTGGAATACATGTGTTTTCACATCGGTTTTTAAGCAAACTCCTGTATAAACAGTATGAACCCTGCCACTTAATCGGGTTAACATTTCAACGGCTTCGTTGATATTTTGGGGTTTGTTCAATACCAAATTATCGATGCAAACAATGGTGTCGGCGGTTACCAAAACATCGTTTCCAATGCGCTGGAAATAATGATTGGCTTTATGTAATGCCAAATATTCGCATACTTCTTCGTTTTTTAATTCTGAGGGATAATTTTCTTCAGCTTCAATATTTACAACCTCAAAAGCCAAGTCGCACTTTGATAAAATTTCATGCCTACGGGGCGATTTAGATGCCAAAAGTATTTTGGGAAATTGCATGTTTTATGCAAAGTTCGGTGCAACCACCAAGTCTTTGGTTCCATGACTGTAGTCGTAGAAACCGCGGCCACTTTTCACGCCCAAATCACCAGAGGTAACCATGTTCACCAATAATGGAGACGGTGCATATTTTGGATTTCCAAAGCCATCATGGAGTACGCGTAAAATTGCCAAGCAAACGTCTAATCCAATAAAATCTGCCAATTGCAATGGTCCCATAGGATGGGCCATTCCCAATTTCATGATGGTATCGATTTCTGCAACACCTGCAACGCCTTCGTGAAGGCTGCAAATGGCTTCATTGATCATTGGCATAAGCACTCTGTTTGCAATAAAACCAGGGTAATCTTGGGTTAGGGCTGGGATTTTTCCAAGTTTCTTAGACATTTCAAGAATTTCATTGGTAATTGCTTTGTCTGTTTTAAATCCCTCAATAACTTCAACAAGTTTCATTACCGGCACCGGGTTCATGAAATGCATTCCAATTACTTTTTCTGGACGAGAAGTAACGGAAGCAATCTTTGTTATAGATATTGAAGAAGTATTGCTGGCCAAAACACAATTTGCTGGCGTTAAAGCGTCTAATTGTTTGAAGATATTTAATTTGATTTCTACATTTTCTGTAGCGGCTTCAATAACCAAATCGGCATTACTCACGCCTTCGGCAAGTTGGGTAAAGCATTTGATATTGGCCATGGCTTTGGCTTTATCGTCTTCGGTTAAAGACCCTTTGGCAATTTGGCGGTCCATGTTTTTTTGAATGGTAGCCATTGCTTTGTCGAGCATATCTTGCTGTACATCAATTAAGTTAACGGCATAACCGTTTTGCGCAAATACGTGGACAATGCCATTTCCCATTGTTCCACCACCAATAACTGCAATTTGTTTCATCGGTTGCAAATTTAGACAGAAATTGTGTGTTGACAAGCGCCAATAAATGAATTATCTTCGCATCCCCAATTTAGGGGAAATACGTTCGTATGAAATTATCTCAGTTTAAATTTGAGTTGCCTGAAGAGCTTATAGCACAGGAACCTTTAAAAACCCGCCACGATAGTCGCTTGCTGGTTGTACATCGCAAAGAAAGAAGAATAGAACACCGTAAATTCCACGATATTCTAGATATTTTTAACGAAGGCGATGTTTTCGTTGTAAACAACACAAAAGTGTTTACAGCAAGAATGTACGGACAAAAAGAAAAAACCGGTGCGCAAATTGAAGTATTCTTGTTAAGAGAATTGAATCATGAATTGCGTTTGTGGGATGTTCTTGTAGATCCGGCTCGTAAAATTCGCGTTGGTAACAAACTTTATTTTGGTGACGACGATTTGGTTGCCGAAGTAGTTGATAATACCACAAGCAGAGGAAGAACGATTCGTTTCTTGTTTGATGGCGACGATGAAGCTTTTGACAAAGTAATTAAAAAATTGGGTGAAACTCCAATTCCAAAATACATTACTCGTGCAGTGAAAGAAGAAGATGAACTTTGGTATCAATCTTTATTTGCGAAGCACGTGGGTGCTGTTGCAGCACCTGCTGCTCAACTTCACTTAACCCGTGAATTGTTAATGCGTTTAGACATCAAAGGAATTAATTTTGCAGAAGTTACCTTGCACTTGGGATTAGGTGCGTTTAGAGAGGTTGAGGTTGAAGATTTGACCAAGCACAAGATGGACAGTGAGTATTATAAAATTTCTCAAGAAACCTGTGATATAGTAAATGAAGCCGTAATTAATAAAAATAGGGTAGTTGCAGTAGGAGGAAGTGTAATGCGTGCGATGGAAACAAGTGTGAGTTCAAATAAAACACTGAATCCTAGCGAAGGATGGACAGATAAATTTTTGTTCCCACCTCAAGTATTTAACATTGCCAATGCGTTTATAACAAATTTACACCAACCAGAATCTCCATTATATATGATGGCATGTGCTTATACTGACCATCAATTTATGGCAGAAATTTATCAAGAAGCAATTAAAGAAAAATACCGTTTCTTGTGCTATGGCGACGCCATGTTAATTTTGTAAAACTAGTAATTATTGATAATCAAAAAAGGCTGCAATTGCAGCCTTTTTTAGTAATAAAAATAATAGGTGATTTATTTGATAAACAATATCAATGAATTTTCTTCATGAGTAAGTCAATCAGTTTATTTTGACGATCTACAACTTCATTGAGGGATTTGATTTGCGCCAATAGTAAATCTCTTTCTTCGGTTGGAAGGGCGTAATTATTCACAATTCCATTGGGTGCAGAATTAGACATGGTATTGATATTGAAAATAATGCTATCATCAAACTGCATAATATCCATGGCAGAAATACCTAAGATGTTAGCAATTTGTTCAAGGCGGTCAATTTTGATAGCAGATTCGCCGCGTTCAATTTTTCCGTATCCATTTGTGGTGATTCCCAATTCTTTAGCCATGGATTCTTGTTTAATACCTTTTATTTCTCTGATCTTCCGAAGATTATCGCCAATTTTTTGATATTTATTTAAGTTTTCCATGTCAACATTAATTGAGAGTTCAAATCACTAGTGTCCCGTTAACTTTTTTTCAATCCTTGTAAACCCCAATAAATACTGATGTTGACAGCGATTTTTAGTTTTTTCGATTTGAATTTTTCAAAAAATGTGATTAAACTAGAAAA
>Ga0214923_10000332_pt1 | contig 72831 bp, 88 predicted proteins | sample LL1510_MetaG_FD_177993 | JGI IMG/M metagenome (GOLD analysis project Ga0214923, IMG submission 177993) | Freshwater microbial communities from Lake Lanier, Atlanta, Georgia, United States - LL-1510 | ecosystem: Environmental > Aquatic > Freshwater > Lake | place: USA: Georgia | collected...
ACTTAATGTCAAACAGCAATCTACACTAGATGGAATCCTCTCGGGTTGAGAGATGTATAGAATCAATGATACAAACACCCAGCACATTCCAACATTGTATTTTTGTCGGTCCTCCTGGATGCGGAAAAACTACCGCGGCGTGGAATATTGTGAATCAATTCTACAAGACTTCTCTAGAGCGTGTTGGTCGAGCGCTTTTCTTGAATGCAAGCGACGAGAGAAGTCTGGAGGCTATTAGATCCAAGGTGTATCCCTTCACTGAGTCTGCGTGCACGGGTCTTTTCGGATTTTCAGATAAACCCAAAATTATTATTTTCGACGAGGTGGAAACTCTGACCGAACCGGCCCAGCTGGCTCTTCGACCTCTCTTGGAAAAGCCGACAAGTGAAATTCTAGTATTTTTCCTATGTAATTCACTTTGCAAAATCCACCCGTCATTAAGGACACGTTTTTTTGTTCTACGCTTTGATCCTATCCCCGAATCTATCTTACGATCTAGGCTTCAGACAATTGCAGCGACAACCTTACCCCCAGGGCGATTTGATGTTCGTCTTCGGCGGAGCGACTTGCGTTATTTCTTGCTGAACCCCCAAAGTTCTCAGAAGGCGACTCAATGGCTCTGCAGCTTGCTTTGTATGCACCCGAAGGAGCGAAAAGCCTTTTGGAAGAAATGTTACGAAGAAATGTCCTTGCAGACCTTCGGTTGTCATATGCTTACTCTGTCACTAACTACGAATACTGGATTTGAACAGTGGAAGGAGTGGATAGAACTCTGTGATCCGAATTTATCTGGATGGCTCACGGCTGAGAGTTCAGTAGAATCTATGGAGCGAATGTGGTTAGGATTTATTTCTAGTATATAATATAAGAATGAGTGCATTTGTTGATGATACGACTCTGAGCTCTTATCAAAGAGTAGCAGCTTTTAGAGCGTATTTGGTATCAATTAATTTTGAAAGTCTAGGCCAGGGCACAATTGATCAAGCTGTAGCTAATTGGACAGCAGAAAAGGGATTTCCAGAAGCAGCAATGGGTGGAAGGCGTTCTAGAAGAACCCGAAGGTCAAAGGGACGCAAGGGTCGTAAAACTCGTAGCCATAAAAAATGAATGCACAACCTACACCCATTTAGGTATTATGGCTAATATACCCCCGCTTGTGACTTCGTCAGTAGCTCCGCTTGTGACTTCGTCTGTAGCTCCGCTTGTAACCTCTCCTCTGAGAATTTCAACGATGGTCACAACCTGCCATGTAGGTTGTGGCATTCGTCTCAGCCGGCTCTATGATAATTTTAAGCTCTGGGCAATTCCCTTCGGCTATCCAGGCGAGGGATTCCTAAAGATGGAATATGAGACCAAGGTTGTTGGTTCATCTACGCGTGATGTTCTAACAAAGCGCAAGGTTACTGAGAAGACTTTCTTCAATCAGGCGACTCTTGTAATTCGCAAGACCTTTCCTGGCCGAGGATGGAAGGAGGTCAATATCAAGATGTTTGCAAATGGCGGAATTCAGATGACAGGTGTTCCTACCGCCGAGTTCAGCCAGGAGGCCATTCAGTTCGTCATGGATCAGATTACTGCAAAGGACCCTGATGTCTTTCATGTGGTAGGAACGAATCCTCCAGTTCGAGCTGCAGCGGCTCTGACCAAGTTTCGTATCCAGCTCATTAACAGTGACTACAGCATTAATAGGCAAATCTACCAGGATAAGCTCCACAAGGTTCTGAGCAATGTCTATAACTTGTTCTCCTCTCATGAGAGCACTATTTACCAGGGTGTTAATACGAAATACTACTATAACAAGAAGGGCAATCCTCTGAGGCCAGGGATTTGTGAGTGCAAGGCGCAGTGTAATGGTCAGGGCCTAGGGGATGGTGAGGGTCAGTGCAAGCGCATTACAATTAGCCCATTCAGCTCGGGCAAGATTATCATTACGGGGGCGCGTGAAATGGACCAGATTAATGAGGCATATGAATTCTTCAATGCAATTCTTGCCACGCATGATAGGGATATTCTCTTTGTGCCGACGGCAACGATTTAGCCAACGGCAACGATTTAGCCAACGGCAACGACTTAGCCAAGCGCGTAAAATTGAGGGTCAGATTTCCTTTTCTACGGCAGATAATGTCAGCACCTGTCCCGACGAATACAGTTGTTAATACTCAGCAACAACAGCCTGTTGCGCAGCAAGCTGCACAGCAGGTTGCTAATGATAAGGTGCCCTCTGTTGCTACACTAGTAAGTGCAGCCAAGCTAGCTATCCAGAAGGATATGCCCATCCAGCTCGACTACTTTGTAGATTCCGCTGAGGGCAAGGCATTCCTAGGTGAGGATGCAACCACAGGTGAGAAGATGCTAGTAAAGAACTCTGAGGAGTATACCAGCCATATCCAGAAGATCTACAAGGCGGGTGAAGATTTCATTATCATGACTGAGAATTCCATTTATCTGGCGAGCTCCAAGATCCAGAAGCGCAAGATTCAGGCATCTGTGCTTCGTGGTGATGTAGCCATTGATGCATAGGCATAAGCTTTTACAGGCGAAGCCACAAAGCTAGCAAAAAGCCAGCAAAAAAGCGTTTACAGGCAAAGCCACAAAGTTCAAAAACGTATAAATAAAATTATGAAGATATATTCTTAATTTTATTTTTTAAAGACTTTTTTCAGTAATCAGTAATCCGTCTCTGGATCAAATGTATAGTCATTGCTCCCGCAACTGCTGTCAAACATTGATACATTTCCACGATTATTTCCTATATATCTTGTATTCCTAATAGAATTTGCACCACTAGATGAATTATCCATATCATAGTCATCACTATTAGCTTCTCCAGGAGAAGGTCCATTGTATGGTTGTATACTAGCTGGGGGTCCTGGAGGTCCTGGGGGTCCTGGAGGGCCTGGAGGGCCTGTGCGGCCTAGAGGGCCTGAAGGACCTAGAGGGCCTGAAGGACCCATGGGGCCTATAGCACCATCAAACCCACGAGGACCAGCAGGGCCAGGGGGGCCAGGGGGACCAGGGGGGCCAGCGGCGCCAGCGGCGCCTATAGTCGCTTGATTAACAATCTTAACAGACGCAAACGAAAGATCTGTAGCATTAATGAACTGATAATTATATGATGGTAGAGATCCTGACGAATTTGCATCATTAAATGTTTTAGTTGCAGTGCCTGAAGCATCTGCAGTTAAAAACAGCGCCACTGTATATCCTTTAGGATAGAATATTTTAATAAATGTGTTAGCAGACCCTTGTAAAAATACAGGATCTACTACTGTAGTGCCTGTAGGATAACATACCCATTTATCGCCAGAACCATTACTGCCAAGGGTAGAAATATTAAATAAGACTGAACCATTTGGGCACCATGTAGTATATTCACCAGAAGGGGCTGGAGAAGAAGTAGAAATAGTAGTAAGAACACCAGAAGTGGCACTTGAGAACCCCTCTTTATTCAAGCGGAGTAGAACTCTCACTACATAAAATAAAATAAATAGTAATATCATCGATCCTAAAATCGTATGGAACGTAATTTCCATTCTAAATATAAACGACTTAAAAATTTGAACTAGTTTAGCAAGCCAAACGACAGTATATAAGGATGCCGAAGATTCTGGGAGTAATTGGCTCAAGAAATGCACTGACGAAGCAGATTATTCAACATGAGATTCTTAATCCCATCTTAAATGATCTGGGTGGTGAGCTGATAAAAGTAATTTGTCCGGAGGAACCACTCTCTAGCACATTCATTGAGTGTTGGGCTGATAGGAAGGGTATCCCTTTTACTGCACTAAAGTCAGAGTGGGCCACATATGGTAAGAAAGCCGGTGTAATGCGAGACTATCAGATTGAGAAGAACTCCAATGCGCTGTTAGTGTTTGAGGGACCCAGGAGTCGGTTTTACCTCGATATGGCTGAGAAAATCGCTAAGCGGAGACCAGATTGTCCAGTCTACGTGGTTGCAGCAGATTCTGTAAGCCCAGTGCTTCTAGACGTTGATTATAGTGTAACAGTGAAGGAAGAGGCAGATATTCTGACTATTCCTAAAATGTTTGGATCTGCAAAGGCAAAGTGCTTGATTACTGAAGATTAAGACTCTTCTTCTTCTTCCTTAGGATTCTTAAATCCATCAACGTGTAGGCCGCGATTGCAGACTAGAAAGAAGAACCATGAATTCATGAATCCTATGGAGGCCGCTAGAACAGTTATAAGAACATTGCTTATAGAGCTTTTCCCCTTTGACAGTAAATATACACTTCCAAGAACCCCGGCTACTCCGAACAGTAAGTTAACTAGGGCAAGTGCGTAAAACCATGTGCAAACTGATGCACTGGAAATCTGTTTTGACCATGCAGGCTCAGATGGCATTTTCTATTCTGGGAGACGACTTTTTTCACGCACTTTAATAGAATGGTCTCTAGAAGCCGGAAGAACCGCATGATGAAGAGTCGTAAGAACCGTAACAGTCGTAAGAGCCGTAACAGTCGTAAGAGCCGTAACAGTCGTAAGAATTGTTGGAAGGGTGGTATGGCAGAACTTGGCGATACCAGTATGCAAGCGGCAATGAGAGATTCTCTTGCCCAGGGTGGCCAGTATCTGGCTGCACACAAGGATCAACATGGTGGTGCATCCCCTTATCCTACGGCAGTTACCAATAGTGTTCTGACTGGTCCTATGATTACAGCTGCCCGCACTGGACCCCTCGATGCGGCAATGTCTCAGATTCAGGGAATGCAGGATGGTGGCAGACGCAGAAAGGGTCGTAAGATGAGAATGACTAAGAAGATGCGCAAGATGATGCGCAAGATGAAGGGTGGTGCAATGGAATTATCTGGATCTCCTATTAGCCAGGATTCCATGATCCTACCTGCAGGCATGGATAAGCAGGCTGCTCTGAATTACGAGTGGTCTATGGCCAAGGATCCTAATGCCTTTGCGCCCAAAGCGTAGCTAGGGCGTGAGCTGTGCTTTGCACCCAAAGCGTAGCTAGGGCGTGAGCTGGGCATTGCGCCAAAGGCGTAAGCGGCCTAAATAAAATGTCTTTTTACCACCTTTATAAAAATGGTAAATAGCCATCACATAGATGTCAGAAATTATCACGAATCCCCTAAATGGACTAGTTCCATTATCACCAAAAAGAAAGAAGGTCCCAAGGCCCAACTGGATGTGCAAACATTCAGAAGCAGCCTTGATTGATAGAGCACACTATATTTATCGTTGTATTGAATGTAATCCAACAACTGGAACTATTACTGTAATTCCAAATGTTACCACAAAGGCGAAGAGTCCAAAGAAGGTTACGGTTTCACCTTGCATTTCTGCAGAATCTCCTAAGGGGTTTTCTTAAATTTAAGCAGTCCATTTGCCCACATTCAGTGATACAGTAGCATTGGGGTCAATACTATTCTGAACTGCAGGCATGAAGGTCTTCATCATCAGACCATTTGCCTTGAGTGCCTGAAGCTCTGCATCCGTAGGTGAGACCAGAACCGTAATAATCGCATCACCATGTCTAGGTGTGCCTCGTATCGGCATACCCAGCCCTGGAAACGTTCCTGACCACATATTCTGCACCCCCACTGGAATCTCAAGAGGGAGGCCATTAGGATATCCTGGATGCCCCTTGACCACCTTGATTGTTCCTAGCAGAGCCTCACTCAGACCAAGTGTTACCGTGAGCTTGAGTCTAGTGCCCTCACGAGCCCACTGAGCCGTATCAGCATTATCCTCGTCTGCCTCACGCAAGATTACTGTGACATCACCTGCCTCAGTAAAGGAAGGATGATCAGAGCACATTCCAGGGAATACTAGCGTATTTCCAGGCATCATCCCTGGCTCAACCTTAACATCCATCGTCTTCTCCTCATGCGCCATTCCACGACCACCACATGCCGTGCATTTTCCTAGGACCTGCTGACCCTTACCACCGCAAGGAGGACAGGTAGTCTGACTGACCATCTGAATTGGCCCCATCTGAACCACCTGATTCATCTGACCACGTCCACCACAGTGGTCGCAGGGCTTACTGGAAGTCCCACCTGATCCCTTGCATCCCTTGCAAAAGCACTGGCGACCGAGTTTAATACTGAGGTTGCGACCATGATAGTAGTCGACGAGTCTCAGAGGAATTTCCTGATTCTTTCCTGGCCCCTTACCTTCACGCTTTCTTTGTGGGCCACCATGACCCATGCCCATAGGGCCCATAGGGCCACCATGACCCATGCCCATAGGGCCACCAGGAAACATTCCGCCAAACATGTGCGAGAACATATCAGGCATGCCAAAGCCGCCGCCCTGAAAAGGATTCTGGCCAGGGCCACCAGGTTGCTCAGAAATACTGCCTGTCATATCGTATAATCGGCGACGCCCGTCATCAGATAAGACCTCGTGGGCCTCACTCAATTCCTTGAATTTCTCAGGATCACCGCCCTTATCAGGATGATGCTCTTTAGCAAGTTGCTTGTATGCAGTGCGAATAGTGCCTATGTCAGCATCCTTAGTAACCCCAAGAACAGAGTATAGATTTCTGCTCATCTCTTAAGATTCATAGATATTAGTTTAGGCCTTATCGCTGCGCTATAGCCTATAGGCTAGAGAATTTCAATTGCCCACTCATCTAATTCAGGTAAACTCTGTAATACCCCATAATGTTCATCACATGACATTCGGTCATTTACTAAATGATCATAATAAACCGAATAATGATATACAATGCTTGAATTAGGATTAAACTCGAGGGCGTATGCAATATTCCCCCCCTCCCACTCGTAGTAAAGAGTAGGTCCTTGTAGCTCAGGATTATGCTGAGCAAGAATCAAGTGTGAATTAAATTCATACAGGGCGCCTATAAGATCACTAGTAAAATAACCGAATAACTTGGATTCATTGAATTCCATGCCGACTTCACTTAGGGTCTTGCATTTCTTGTAACATTGCTCGAGGGGTCTAAATTTAAATAGGGCCTCGGTATTCATAGAATCCCAGTCGATTGTAACATCTTCAGTAAACCTGCTGGTGATATAATAGGTGTAGGTGCCCATATGGACTATGTGATGGCTGGGGCTTTAGCTATCACGCAGTGATCTGCGTAAAGGATCTAAGACTCCATCTCTAAGATAAATCAGATGTTAAGGATTAACACATCCTTAGTGGGAATGGACTCTATAGTCCAACAATTAGATAAATGCCTAGATAATCCTCCACACATTTTCCTTGTCGGATTTCCTGGAACTGGAAAATCAACAATTGCACGCGATTTCATCAAGGCGTATTTCAAGAAGGCCGGTATATCTAAGAAAGAGGAATCTGAATATTGCGTTGAAATCTCATCACACCAGGACCGTGGAATCCACACCTTCAGACAAATCTTGAATGACCATGTGAGATGGATTGCCCCTAGAAAGGGCGTCTATCGCTGGATAATTATTGATGACTGTGATACGCTCCCTGCAATCTCTCAACAGGCCCTAAGAAGGCCAATGGAGACATTTGATCATATTACTCGCTTTCTCTTCATTAGCCAGAATCAGGAGTCACTCATTACTCCTCTGCAATCAAGATGTCATATAATTCTTATTGAGCCATCAACCGGTTCAGATGTATACACGGAGATCTTAAAAAGAGAAGGGTTTCCCAAGGGTTCCTATACAGATGAGGCATATACAGAACTCATTATGCTCTCAGTTTGCTCAGTGATGAAATTCCAAAGCCTGGTGAAAATGCTTTTTAGCTTGAAGAAAACTGAAGGCTGGGATATATTGACCCTAGATTACATTAAGAAATCATTTGATCCGCATATTTGGGGGTCAATGAAGGAACTTTTGGATAATTTAATGAATTCGAGATGGGAGGAAGCCCAGAAACAAATGTATAAGATCTGGGAACTTGGATATTCTTTTGAAGATATATTATTTGAATTGGAGCATAATATAATTGTAATGAATGTAATTGATCATAGAGCATGGTATAATGTGCAGCAGTTTTTGATAAAGAGCTGGATTTATCACTCACAGTCAAGATCATCAATTTTGGACTTGATGGCTGCATGTAATGAGGTGAGGCCTTGGGCTCTTGGAGCTCTTGGAGCTCTTGGAGCTGAAGGTCTGCAAGGGCTGCAAGATTCAAGTAAGCCCATAGAACAGAAAGAATGAGTAAGCTCTTCCGAGAGACCCCGCATGCCGAGATTGTAACCCAGATGTTAAAGGAGCTGGGGTTTTCAGGAATAAATGATACAAAACTCTTTTCAGCGAATGAACTCAAGCTTGATACGGTAGATACCTGGGCACCATTACTTGAGCCATTCTATTTACCATGCAAGGCAAAACGATATTTTGATGCCCTGGATTCACGGCGTGTTGTCACTTTACTCCGGCATGTTTTACCCTTTCACGGCTTTAGGTTACATTGTTCGGAACGACTTCATCTAGGGAAGAAGCGCACGGTGTATCAAATACATCCTGCGACCCCTCGGATACTAGCTCAGGGAGAAGAGATTCGCGTATTGTTTTTGTAAAAACAATGAAAAAACGAGAGCGCAAAAAAGCAAGATGTAATCTGCTGCAAACCATAAAATTGATATAAAAAGTATCATATAATTAGAATTATGAGCGACCTTTTGACAGAAATTAAAGATTTACCATGCACTGATAGAAAACTTATTATATTTGGAAGGGCTCATTATTCATATATAAATCAAATCTTTGGAGATGTTACTGTTCGTGCAATTATTCAAGAGGTTATGAAAAAACCAGGTGAGCTAAAATCAAAAAATTCTGGACGTGAATTTGGAAATTCATCTCATCACTTTTATGAGCTTGAGGAAAAAATGGGGAAAAAAAGGAAAGTTACAACAATCTGCAGTGCAGAAAATCTGTATCAGAATATTAGTATTGATAAGAATGATACTCTATGCCAGTCATATTCACTTATGACTTACTTAGATATTGAGTTTGATAAGACGCCAAGTAGCACAGCAAGCATTCAACAGAAGCGTGCTAAGCATATGTCTATGATTCAAATGTATAGAGAATTATTAAATAATAAAGAGATTATTAAAAAAATTACTAAGGAAGTTATTGAACATAAAGATAATAAAAAAATTTGGAAAGATATCATTAATAATGCAGAAGATGATTATATCATTGAAAAATATAAGACTGGGAACCGTATTATCAATAGAATACATAAAGTCATTGATATTTGGGAAAAATACGGTTGGATGTATTTTATAGGCAAAGGAAAATGCATAGCTGGCCAAGCTAATCAAGCTGCGCAGCCTGCACAGCCTAATCAGCCTAATCAGCCTAATCAGCCTAATCAGCCTGCACAACCTCCAGAAGCTGTGCAGGCTGTGCAGCCTAATCAACGTAATCAACCTGCGCCGCCTCCAGAAGCTGCGCCAGCTCCAGAAGCTAATCAACCCTGTAATACACCTGGATTCTGTGCTATACAGGGTGGTAAACCAAGGGGTAAGAGAACAAGAAAGCGCAAGACGATGTAGGTTTGCCCGAGATAAAAGGAAAATAAGAGATACATCATACTAAATAACCCCAGCCATCTTATACAAGTCCCTGATGACCAGATCGCTCTCTGCTATCTGGTCTTCAGACATCTTCAAGAACCACCCAAAGGCCCTCCTGTCACGCAGCTCAGGCCAAGGCAGAGGCACGTAGACAGCCATAGCCCCAATATCAAATGGTATTTCTCCCTCCTGACCAGCTGCCAAAAAGTCCTCAATCTGAATTCTACGACCAGCTGCACCCTTGCGCCCTACTTCAGCCAGAGGACGCACTTCAATATCAGGAAAACGATCGGCTATTGCTAAATACTCCCACTTATCTGCACTACGAGCAGTATCACCTCCACCAGAAGTATTCAGACGCTTTCTGGATAAGGCTTCCCAGGCGACCCAGAAAGGTTCCTCGGGCTTGGGAGACCAAGCGACTTGGAAGCTGGGCACTGCACTTCCAGCGGTCCCTACAAAGGTCTCGTCGCTATCAGTTCCAAAGAATGTGGGCACATCAGGCAGCTTACCAAATGGACGGAGGCAGATAGTTGAAGGTAGGACCCAGAGGCCACCAAACTTTGCCAGAACTGATGCACGAATCCATGCGTAATCGGTGGGCTCCAGTGTCACTAGAGGATTCTTGAGCTTCTCAGGAAGCTGGTCCCATCCACCTAGGAGTTCAGCAAGACCAGCGAGGCCACTGATTGCCTTGACTTGATATATGAAGCCATTCTGTTTAGCAATGGATTCGTAGCACAGATTTAAGAAGGGTAGATTGATTGCCCTTGATGACCGGGAGCCAAAGTCCGCGTAGTTGCGAGAATTCACAATAGATGTATCAAAGAATACCCAAATTGAAGGTAAACCAAGACCTCTCTTAAAAAGATCAGTCGCTTCAAATGGATTTTTGCTTATCATTCCTTGACTCATTGATGCACCAACACCAATTGCCACTAGAGCTACTACGCCAATGGTAAATGGTATCATCCAGTCCTTCATCTCTAATTATTAGTAATTACATATCTTTGCATCTTTGCAAAATGTTCAGATATGCGTCTATCTTCGGCCTCAATCCTTGTGGCTTGCTGGGCCTGTCGTTGAGCCATACGCCTCTCGCCCTCCTGGATTAGCTCCATCTCTGCACTGCTTAGAGGTGCTGGGGCAGCTTTTCTTTCTGAGGCTGCTGAATCAAATGACTTATTCTGCACCCGGACATCTGAGACTTGATGACTGAAGGTGGATTCTTCAGTGTAGGCCTTCTTCAAATCTGTATATTTCAGACCGTTCAAATTGGCTCCGGTGAAATCTTCTGGTCTCTCTCTTCCCAGCTCAATTCCTAGATTTGGAGCCATGATGAGTGCCTCGGGTTGTCTATTTGCTAAGGTGCCAGCTCGCCCTTGACCTCCAAATCCAGAACTTCTTGATTTGATTTCTTGTTCAAAGGCTTCATTGAAAACCGAGCGATTGAACTTTCCATTGAACTTTGAATTCTGGGAATTTTGAGAATTTGAATTTGCATCTTTCAACCAATCTCCATATCCATCCCCATCTGGATCTGGAAGCCGGGTCTCTTCAAAAACTTTATTGAACAAATTCATATTTAAACTTTTCGGATTGAGTTTCACGGGTTCCGCCATTTTCCATTGCTCAGAGTTTTGCTCCCTTGCTCCAACTAAACGAGCGGGGGACTCCTCGGAAACATTTACCATTTCATTTCGGCCTCCACGGACACGCCGGAGAATATCACCCAAATATGCATATGCTCGAGTTACTTGATCAAAGGCTTGCTCGGACCCACCCTTGTCAGGATGAGCCTTGAATGATGCTTTCTTGTAGGCGGCCTTCAGAACTTCCTCGTTTAGAGCAACTTCTTCTTCCAATCCTAGAATTTGGAGACATTGAGAAAAGAAGGAGATGGCTTTTGCATGATCCCCTGGGTCTCCGGATTTATGAATTATTGAATTGTGAGAATTTGAATTGTTTGCATTTCTCAATTCTGGATTTCGGCCAACAAAGGAATTTTGAGGAGGTCCTGGGTTTCCTGAATTTGGGAATTGTTGGAATTGGGCAATTTGTTGGTTCCCTGGATTTGCTCTTTCTCCGGGAAGGACGGCGGGCTCGCCACGACGGATTGAAGAAATGTAAGAAAGGACCGGGCCATAGAGGCCAGCTTGCTTGATACTTGCAACATACTCCTGTCCTGCTAAGAGAGTTTCTAACATTTGTAATCGCGTATTGGGTGACTGGATTTGTAGGATATTTCGGTAGATTCTCACATGAGCATCAGGTATATGTGCTGCTAATGAGAGATTGTTCCCCATTCTTTCTGCTTTCTAATTGCCTACATTCGTTTATTGTTGTCCATGGCGCACATGGTATCTCAAGCGTCCAGGAGTTAGCATGGGTATCATTGGTTCACATTCCCATCCGAATCGCTTTGCAAATGACTCCAGGGCAAATCCCTGAGGCCACATTTGAGGTAACCTCGTTGGTAGATCGCGGTAAGGTGTCTTAAGCATGAGGCCCCAGCTGCTGAGTGGCAAGACGAGGGCTAACTGCTCCTGAGGTTTTAACCCTTCCCTTAAAACCCAGTCATCACACGCAGGAAGCTCAAAATGCTCCACGAGATCGGACCATGTCGGTGGATATCCTGCAGGATAGACCCATTCCAGATCAACCCTGCGACCCTGGTAATAATCGAGAATCCAGCACCACCCCCTCCAGAAATCTGAGACCCTGGCCTTCCTTTGCTCCAGGGAATCCTCGCCAATTGCTAGCTTGCAATATTCAGATTGCCATCCCTTCTTCAAGTAGACGTCGCGCTCACCCTTCAGCTCAATCATTGGTTTCTCGGCTTGCTCAATTAAGGGTAGATTATCGGCCTCATCTTCCCCAAGGCGTGCAGTCATCTTACGCCGAATTGTGGTCAGGATGAGACGCTCTTCTTGCCTCGACATCCAGTAGGCGAAGGCCTTGAGTCCTTGGGCATTTGGCCTCAGAATTCCCTCTACATCGACCAAGACCAGATTCATACCCCTTGACCAAAGGTCATTGAGACCAGCTAATAGGATGGAATGCCCGTCATCACGAATGCGTAAGGAGAGACCAGTGGGCAGAAAGTCATTTCCGCAGAATGACATTCCGAAGATGTAATCGTAGAATTGCTCCTTGGTCCATTGTCCTCTAGGACCCTTCTCCTGCAGAGAATCGCGCAATATAGAAATCTGAAAAAAGCAAAGATCGACTTCGCCATTAGTTCCTTCTGCACCTTCTTGTCGCACTAGCTTACCGAATGCCATGGATTCACGTAGTAGGAAAATAGGATATGCATCACCTAGCTTATCTCCGGCTATTAGACACAATAAAATTAAGTCAGCATCAAGACCATAGACTACTACAGGTCCTTGAATTAAGGCTGCGTTTTCGTGCTGCCTTAAGAGCCACTGAAGAACCTTATGCTCTCCCTCTCCTGGATCATTCGTGTCACTGATGATCCAGCCGTGCTTTTTGCCGGTTTCTCTGAGCATAGATCCCATGGCCTCCATAAAGGCAGTGCCTGGAGTGATGGCATTCTTATCCCATATGGGTTGGGTTGCACCCCCACCCCATACCCCATCAATAGAAGTTGTTTGTGTGACGTTTGTTTCATTAGATCTCTCGATTTCCTGAGCAGCAGCCCCACCCTTGAATCGCCTGAATCTCTGCTGCTTGATCTTCGCATAAGGAACAACACCATCCAGAGCCACATAGGTCTGCTTGGGTTCCCCTGCCTCCTTCCAAATATGCGTCAGATAGGAGCAAACCTCAGTCTGTAGTTTCCGCTCCCATCCTAACTTACCAGCTTCTCCAGTGTATGGTGTGGCTTCCATCTTCGGCTCTTTCAGAACATGGTAAATCATGCAATTCATATCGACAACAAGTGTTTTAGTTGCGCCAGCAGAACTGGGCACCTTTCTCTGTATAGCGTGTGGTAATCGTTGAATGAGTGTTCGATAATACGAAGGGATCCCCATTGCTTTATAGTATTATGATAGATAGGCCTTATGTCCACCGAAAAAACCCTTTTTGAAAGAATTCCAGAAATATTTATATCAACATTCCTTCCAATAGGTGTTGAAACTCTCAGATTACTTCCGGATAGCTTTGTTCTAGGAACAGCAATCCTAGCAGGCCTGAGTATGTGCAAATCATATGCGGTTCTTTTACTAACTATGTTTGAATTAATGCTGGGTCAGCGTGCATTTTCAATGATCATTGGTGCTATTGCGCCTGTTGGTGCAGGGCCCGAGGTATTACAAAATATATGCCAACCTGGATTTAGTTTTCCAAATAATATGCGAATGTCAATTATTGAAACGATTGGAATACCCTCAATGTTTCCTTCACCAACAATGTTCTTCTTATCAGGAATTATGGCATATATGATTTATTCCATGCAACAATTTGGCCGAGAAATCAAGTCTCTGAGTGGTGATATAGAAGTAAGGACAAATGTCGCATTAGTCCTGAGTGTAATATTTATGTTTTTCACATTAATATTCCGGTATTCCTACGGCTGTGAATCATTTGGTGGCTTATTACTTTCAACGGTTCTAGGATTCATTGTAGGATGTGTAGTTGTATATCAAAATATCGCCCTATTTGGGCGTGATGGTATTAATATACTAAATATACCAATTATTCAGACATCCCTAGAACAAGGTAAACCAATGTATGTCTGTGGCCCTTCTGATATTTAATCACATAGGTAGAATAGAATGTCGCTGGTTTCAGCAACTAGATTTGTTGGAGGATTAAGAGAATATACATATCGCGGATTCCAACAATTGCCTCTAGTAATAGGAAGCACCTCCTTATTATTCACAATAGCCACTGGATCAATAGCTCATGCAAATCTAGCATTAGGAATGGGAGTCCTAATGCCAGCATATACGTATGCATTACAGTTAATTATAGGAAGTCTTATGAATTATATTTATCCAAGTTCTATATTCTGGAAACGTTCTGCAGGCGATACATGTAATATAATACCAAGTTCCACAAAGACTAGTCCACTTGATTTTTTAAAGAAAACGAATCTAGATGGTTCAGTTCCTAGTTACTGGATGACATCCGTTGCATTTTTCATAGGATATTCTATTTCTAATGCCGTGGATAGTCTACAGACACCTGCCAATCCAGGATCGAATGAAACGAATCATGAAAAACGTAATACCCACGCAATTACAGTAATAGTAACAACTGTTATTTTTAGCATATGTATACTTCTGGCCAGATTTGTCTATATGTCTGGGTGTGAGGGATCTGGATTCGGAGGAATCGTATTAAGCGTCTTAAGTGCTATACTTGCTGGAGTAATTGGTTATGGAATGTATGACCTTTCTAAACGATGTGGGGCGCGATCTTCTGATTTATTTGGAATCCTATCTCAGATTCTGCCTCCGTCGGCAACTTCTCCTAAGCCGATTGTTTGCACTGCCAGCTAAAAGCGTATGCTAAAGCTAAGAAATCAGGCGCAGTAATGCATCCAGGTGTCTCCAGGCCTTCTTCCAGTCTTCAGCATTTAGAGTTCTAGCTAATAATCCACGTTGATAGAAGCTCTTGAGGCCTTGGGCCTTTTCTCTCACGGATACTGCCGAATATCGCTCCTTCATGTCCTCAAGTGTCAACCCAGATTCAACTCCACGAGAACGATTTACATTCTCGTGAAGTGCGAATAACCAGGAGCGCATAGATTCCTGGAGATCCATGTAGGAGCCGGCAATGAAAGAATCGGGGGAATGCCCTTGTAACCATTCCTTGTAATGTTTTTGGCATGTCTTACATGGCAGAAGTGCCCATAGATGCCGTAGTGTGAGTTTTAATTCATTTCGCTCATCATTAATCAGCAAATGTTTTGTTTGATTGCCAACTTTCTCGGCGAGGCCGTGTAGAAGCTCCCAGGCACCAGGCCCCCATTCTTCGGGTGATACCATATTTACTAATTTTGAATTAGGCTAAAAAAATGAAACTTACTTACGCAATGCATTAGGCACACAATGGCCTATACAATTCCACGGACCCTCTGGGAAAGCTTAGATGCGGTGCTATTTACCAAAGGAATGGCTCTGGCAAAGGAGATTGCAGCAGACTTGCAAGTTCCAGCACAGCCGCTTATTGCGGCCTTGAATACTCAGGAGCGGGGAAAATTCATAATCTTACCAGATGATGAGGCAACTAAGTATCAGTGTCAGGCTCTGATTAAGCATGGAGCAACCTTCATGCGGTGTAGATGTCCGAGTCTGAGGCCGGCACCGAGTTATTGCAGCGCTCATGAGCGCTATAGCCCAGATATCCCTCGGGGTCTCAGACATGTTCGCTTGATAGAGGGATCTGATTTGCCCTATGTGCTGTATGGCTCAGATATCTTTACACTGAACGGGGAGAAGTGTGGTTATCTGAAGAATAAGAGAGTTACCTTGTTTCAAATTGAGAAGTGATTGTTTACATCTAAGGCCTAAAAATATATCACGATACTTAAGTAATGGAGTTTTCTCTTGGATTACCAAGAGCTAGACTCGAAAGAGGACAAAGAGGTCCAAGAGATATAAATGGTCGGCGAATTAAAAAAAAAGCAAAAACGGCGAATAGGAAAACTGCAACAATGATTACGAAATCCATTATTGCACCTCAGGCAAAGAATCTGAAATGGAATATGGGACCCTTTTGGCAGATACCGCGTGGATTGACGGTTTCAGATTCTGTTATGCATAAGTTTAGCCTGATTAGCCATATTTTTTCTTACAATACTCTGAAGAAAACAATTGGTTCTATTTTTATGACGAATCTTCGTTTTAAGACTAAACAGCCTGATATACCACAGCATACCTTTGAGCCATCTGATGCAATGAAGGCGCATATTATGGCGTATTATGCGCGACAAGAGCTAGAATGGAATATGGTGCATGGAATTTATCTTGGATTATTCAAGACCAAGAAGATTCTTGGGCCTCTTATTTATAAGTGGCGTATTGCGCAATGCTTGAAGAATAGTAAAAATACGGAAGATCCAGTAACTCTGGAAGTTCCTAGAAAGTTAGTGCGCATTATTGATTTCAAACAACGACATTCGTTTGTCTATGAGGCAAATACGATTAGAAGAGCCATTGAACATAAGATTCTTTTTTCGGATTATATGTTTTCTGAGCCACAGGAGCCATTGAATTTACTGACGAATTCTCCTCTTACCTATGGGCAACTTATGTCGGTAATTCTTCAATGCAAGGCTCATGGTCAGTATTCCTGGATTCTGGAAGAGCTTCGGGCCAGAAAGGGGTGTCTTTTAGATTTTAAGATTTATAATAAGGTGCGGCTGAATGTGGAGGCAATCAAGACCTTTTTCAAGAAATCTAACCGAGTAATACGAGAAACGGTTATAGATTTTCTGCGAGCAGAGGCTGATTTTGTGGATTTAACCACGGTAAAGGTCTTCAGTTTCATACGAGCATATGATACAACGCCAGATAATACTATGGTCAGAAAGTGGATAAATCATACGAGGGATTACTATATTGCAAAGGAGTTGAATAATTCAGGCCTATTAGAAAAGCTTAACGTTGAAACGGAGGTTCTCTTGAATATGATTTACAGGCTATTTTAGGATACATGTCTAAAGCCTTAATACATAATAAAATGCATAATGGGTCTAACAGAATCTAAACTTGAGCCGAGTGTAGTAAAGGCGATTATTCGCCAGGATAGTTTGAGCACACTGCCCTCTTTTTCCATGGATACTGCCAAATTCACTGATGGGAGCAGTGGCTTCGTCATTACTACGACGGATCTTGCAAAAAATACAAGTGTTCATACGGTTTCTATTAAATTTGTCTACAGTCCTTCGGAGCACTGTCTGGTATTTGTTGGCAACGATAATTCTACTTTAACATTCTTAAGAGATAGGCTTTCAGGAAAGGTAGTGTGCTCAATGGTTTCGCATAATAGAGATAACATTGTTCGCTTCTGTGTCACAACATATGAGCCATTAGATGATGTGGTGGTAGATAAGATTGGCGAGCTTTATCTAAAAGTTTCAAGCTAAATAATCTCAAACACCTTCTTTACTGGTTTCATGGGCAACTTATACTCAGGTCGTGAAGAATATAGTGCATCCCACTCCATTGAGCAATCCAGGCTGCTGGGAAATTTAGAATTCCATAGTTCAAGACTCTTTGAGTATTGAAGTGTGAGTTGAATAAATCGCGCGCGGGCTTGCTCCTTAGTCTTGCCTAAGCCGCGACCATGGGACTTTTCTCTATCGGCAAGCGACCATTCATCAGGTATATCATTGGGAAAGTGAGTATCATAGAAGAGCTCCTTGTGCCTAGGTGTCTTCCATTTGCCGCTGACCATATATGGCTCTATCACGGCAGACCAGTATTCCGATGCAAGTAAGGCCTGAAGAAGCCCGCCTTGAATCTGTGGCTCAGAGGATTCATAGGGTGTTTGCTGGCAACGAGCGGTTAGTAAGAGAGCCTCGGGCCTGGGTTTTATGGCTCTGCGCTTCCTCATTGAGTTAGCTAGCGCAGCCCAATCATCAATCGCCATCTGGACTTCCTTCGGCATGGTATTGTCTAGGGCTTCCTGGGACTGCATCCATGTAATATGATCAAGAGAAACCAGAACGTATGTAGCAGCAAGAGATTCCTGACGGCATTCTCTTAGCCCCTTGAGTATAGTAAACTCTTCGACGCGCCCGAGATCCGCAGCTACCGCATCTAGCATTAGCCATTGCTCCTCTTCAGTCAGGGCTCGACCTAGAAGCCATGCTTCCTGCAGCTTCCCTCGCTTCAAACAATCGAGGATGGCTTGTTGAACTGTCTGGTATTCTGTGGCATGAGGGAATGCTGGGGTCCAGGGCTTACTTACTTTATCTATAGCACCCCGGAGTAAGAGATGAAATATAGTGGAATCACATGTTCTCCGCTTGGCGAAGGCGCATGTTATGGCGATTAGATTCTCCTGAGTAATGTCACCGGCCTCATAAATGCTGAGAACTAGCCTCAGAGCAAACCATGAGCCGAATCCGATATGGTAGAGCCAGATGGTTTCGAGGAGTTCAGTGCATTCTTGGACTAAGCCAGAAACAAAGAGCTCAATGGTCCAGAAGGCAGTCTCCGTAAGGTTATGAGTTATTATTGACCATCTCAAAGAAGATAGGACCTCATCCTTACGATAGAGATGTTTAGTGAGGTTTTTCGATGGTTCCATTCGTGGTGTCCTAGGTGGTTACGTGAAAACCTTTCATTTTTACTGATACAGGCAATTAGTATGGCAGCAATACCAGATGCACATGAGATAGTCCCAGGGATCTGGTTAGGAAATAAGCGGGCATCAGAGAATGCGAAATGGATGCAGGATAAGGGGATAACAGTGGTCTTCAATGCCACTAAGGATATTCCTTTTTCCACGACGATTAAGAAACAGTATCGGATTCCCGTTGATGATAATCTACAACCAGAGGAAATTCGTAATATGACACTGTGGTCTCAGGAGGCAGTCTACAAGGTTATGCAGGAGCACAATCAAGGGAATAATCTATTAATTCACTGTCACGCTGGAATGCAGAGATCTGCGGCAATTATGGCCATGTATTTGATTGCGACGAGAGGATACAGTGCGCATCAGGCGATTACCTATGTGCAGGGAATTAGGCCGATTGCCTTTCGTCCTCAAGCGAATTTCAGAGATTCTATAGGGGAATTTGATAAGACATATCACAGAGAAATTCTGCCACAATTATCTGGACACATGGCCAGATAATTTTATAAACCCGGTAACAGTAGATATGGAAAATGACCAATTAATCTATATAGTTTCAATTACAATTGTTGCAATTGTAATTGGTATATATATTTATAAAAATCGTTCAGAAGAAATTCCAATTGTAGTGATTGCATATAATAATTTATTTTTTGTTAGAAATTTCATTGAACAAATAAAACAGTATAAGAATCCTATTATTCTTCTTGACAATAAGAGCACATATACGCCATTATTAGAGTATTATAAAGAGATAAAGGCAGAACTTGGATCTAAGATTGATATTCGTCTTCTAGATAAAAATTACGGATATGGTGTTATTAGTTTTTATGAGAATCGTTTACCTAATATATACATCTTGAGCGATCCAGATTTACAATTAAATCCCAAGATGCCGGCAAATTTTAGTGATATTATGTTTGAGTTATCAAATAAATATCAGTCTAATAAGATATCTTTAGCGCTTGATATAAGTGATAAGGATAAGTTTGTAGAATGCAGTAAGTATGAAGGCACAAGCACGATTTATCATTGGGAAAAACAATTCTGGGAAAAGCCAGTGGCTGATTCTCAGTATGAACTGTATGATTCTCCGATAGATGGAGCATCTACTTTTTTCTTAAAAAATAAAAATATAATTGAAAAGAGGCAACTGCGTATTGCTGGAGATTTCACTGCAAAACATTTACCTTGGTATAAGGGATTTTTGAAAAAGAATTTTTCAAGGGATGAATTGGAGCACTGGAAAAATGGTAATAAGGCATCAAGTATTTTAAATGGATGTATTATAGATTAATACGCCAAACTTGTATAATGCTTGAAACATAATATGCCTTATATGCATTTAGACAATGCCATACGCTATGATAGAGGGCATAGGATTCATTATAAGGTATGAGTGAATGAATAAGGAAAACTAAGCAATTACTAGATATAATAGTTAAGCCTTCGGTATATGGCATATAGTATATAGCGAATTTACAATCATAAAGAAACCATATGGTCGCGAAAATATAATCAAGTATTGTAATATATTGATTAGATTCTTCATATAGGTGATACAGAATAGAAAAAAAAGTTGAGGCAAGTATAATATTAATATATCCATGTGTGGCCCTATCGTATTTTCTAAGTGGTAAAATACTTAGAAAATGTGGTAGTGTTGATATAACAAGTATATTCATTAATATACTTTAGAGTTCAATATTTAGGCGTGGATTACAGGCGCCTCATCAGTATTCTTGCGCTTTATCTTATAATAGCGCTCAGGCTCCTTAATCCAGATGAAAGATATAAGTATGAGAAGTCCAATAAGAACGCAGGAATAGAGATACATTTCTGCAGGACTTGCAAGGTGGGCTTCATAGGAATTCATACTTGGGTAAAGATCATCCATGTATGAATTGTTTTTGCTGGCGTAATAATCAAATTTTTGTGCTTTAGCGTTTAGCCCTAATGGTTTAGCGTCTGCGCCTATGAGTATAGCGTCTATGGCGTTTATAGCGCATATGACGCCTATGGGTGCTATGACGTCTACTGGCGCTATGACGTCTACTGGCGCTATGACGCCTACTGGCGCTATGACGTCTACTGGCGCTATAGTGACCTTGAGATCGTGTTCTAGATGCATCTGCTTCTGTTGCTTTCTGTTTTTCAATCCATTTGTCGGCTTGGGGGAGGTATGGAACTTCCATGTATTCTATTTTTACTTCTTATATTTTTGCTAGCTTTTTCTAAAAGCTTCTAGCTTTTTTCTAAAAAGCTTAAAAAAGCTTCCATTCCTTAGAAGTCAGCTCAACAAAATAATCTAGTTTCTCATTTCTCCTCATTAAATAAATAAATCTATCTACAGGCCTATTGAAATCAAGAATGAGAGCAGAAAGTGCAGTCATAATCTGTACCTCAGCTAGCACCTGAATAAAATTCTCAGTTGAATCTCTCGGAGGATTCTTACTTAGAGAAGTAATCTTCCAGGATGGATCACATAGTTTCTGAAATTCTAAAACCGAATCATAGGAATCCGCCATCACATACACATTTAGCTTCTCCTTCTTTGATCTTACCTGAAATGCCTTTACTAGAATCGCAAAACGCTTTAGCAGGGTCGCATCAGCCCCAGTGACTAGCTGGATTCCAATATCAAAGATTGTCTTAATTCCAGCCTTATCTAGAGCCTTAATCACAGAGCGATTCAGAGCTTCATCATAGACAATGAGACTTGCAGCAATTTTCTGGATTTCCTTGAATGTTAACTTATCCGTTAGACTCTTATATTCTTCTATGCTAAGAGGTTCTACCTCGGGCCTCTGCTTCAGTAGCTTTACCTGCGGAGTTAGCTTCAGAGAATCCTTGATGAGCCCATTAGAATCCCAGAGATTGCATGTCTCACCTATCTTCTGAGTATAACAGTATGCTCCTATGTAATCTAGATACATTGAAAACACATCCCCTGATAACGAAGTATCATGATACTTGGTTATTACGGTTACCTTCTTCTGTGGCTTGTTCTTAGCAATAATCCAAGATGACATCTAATTCCTTTGCCGGATTTGTCGGGTTTAATTAGACGCAGCGCGTTTTAATTAGACGCAGCGCGTTTTAATTAGACGCAGTGCGCCAGCTTGCAAATCTAGACAGGCCATGCTTTTGAAATCTCATCCCATGATACAATTGTCTTAGATTTCTTCAGTTTCTCGCGTATCTTCTCAAGATAAGCGGGTTCACGCTTGAGAGATCCAATTACCACAGAGGCGGCTCGTTTATATGTGGCCTCCTCAGCAGCGCTGCCGGCTGGGCCGGTACTGCCGGTAACATGAATTCCATCACGTTCTGAGAAGACATAGTCATTTCCTAGGATTGGTATTGAGCCACAAAGCAGTGATTCACGCACACTAATACAGTCTATTTCGGTATCAGAATTGCTCACATACAAGTGGAAGCTGGCTTTTGCCTTCTGTCTTGCAATTTCCTCTAGATCAACACGCCCATGTTCATGCACCCCAGGTTGCTCAAACAGCTTGAATAGCCTTTGGCCAATTGGCATTTTAGCGAGACGATTCATTCCGTAAAAAATATGAAAGGTCGCATCAGGGAAGGCTTTCTTAATTCGTGGCCAAGTATAGCGCAAAAGTGGCTCGAGCCCGCGCTCATACGTTGAGGCATAGATGAAGCGATGGGGTTCTCTTTTTTCCTCAAGATTCGGTGTCTTAGCTAGAATATCTTCAAAGAGTCCTACTTGCACTCCATTCATAACAATACGCATCTTAGAATTAGGTAAATATGGATACAGGGATCTGTGATACTTAGATTTGACCATAAAGTAGTCGGTCTTCTCAATAAGCTCAGCAGGTGATACGTAATTCTTGGGATCCCAGCTGTCATGGAGATCAACCAGAACTTTCTTAGCCTTAATGAGTGGTAGGAGACGAATACCGAAGGAGCGCCAGAAAATCGCCACGTTGAAGGTGTCGGCTAGATTCAACTCCTCCATTGCACGATAATCCACGCCATCCTTGATCCCTTCTTTCACATTACCGAATACAGTAACATGCTTGCCTTGTTGGGCCCAGCATTTAGAGAGTTGTACAACGGCTTGCTCTGAGCCGCCGAGGTCCTTATCGGAAGGTCCAAAATTGGCCTTCTTTGCGCCGCAAATATAGACTATGGAATTTGCTGGCCAGATATGGCCTTTTAACGATGCACGTCTAGTATATTTGTTTTGTGTATTTCTACGTGTCTTACCCATTTCTTATTTATAAAAAATATTTTATATTCCTAAGAAAGCAGAATGATTACTACGATTTTCCCTTGGTTTCTATAATTTTCTTAGATACTGCATTGTGATTTGCTTGGAATAACATCGGATTTGATATTATTTTATTTGTATTCTTAACCTCTTTTGTTTCTTTTACTTCTATTTTTTCTGCAAAAACTTTAGCCAATATATATCCGAGAAAAAATTCCATTAATTTCTTATTTAGATAATATAATTTACATTCTGAGGAACGATGAATGTGTTATTCAATGGTATATTTAGAGAACTAGCCATATGTATAAAGTAATTTATGAATTCCCTGGCGATATTAGGAGGAATGAGAATCTGAGAACCAATCTTATATTTAATATAATTGATTGATCCAAAATGTGTAACTGTGAATGTTGGTGACATATGCATTACACACTGCGGATAAAATTCTATAAAGGTTCTGAGATCTCCTAAGTCCGTTGAAACAGGGAATATAATATCATCAATTGTTCGCTCTCGGACACCAATAATTCTTGCGGCTCCGAGAGGAATATCTCCTCTTGCTACAAAGAGTGCAATTACATTGTATCCTTCAACGAAAAGGTTACGCACAGTTTGTATTTGCGATTCTGGACTAGACCAGCGCCCAAGGGGGGCTGATATGTGCCAGAGATTTGGTTCTCCTACGCGTATAACTACGAGCTTGTTCATTCTCCCTAATTAATGTCTTCGTGTTTTAGACCTTTTAGACCGCCTGGTCTTTCTTGCAGCCCGCATTTTTCTTGACATGCCACCAGTTAACTTGATTCCAGGAGGGATATTGGTTTGCATCTAGTTTAGCCCAGGTAAAAAAATTGAACCTGGGGGCAAAATACCAATTGTATACAATGCATCAAGATTGGGAGCCTGTTATTATTCGGTCTTCTAAGACTTCTACTCTAGGGGCGAAGCAAGGCAGGCCGACGTTGTCCGTGGCAGCCCAGGCGGCAAGAAAGGCGGAGGATACTGTGATTACAAAGCCGCAGACCCTCACTGGAAAGTCAAGGTCAGAGATGGCTCAGGTGCGGGTAGCGAAGGGATGGACACAAAAGCAGTTAGACATGAATGGTCAATTTCCTGCAAATTCGTGCAATGGTTGGGAGGCGGGCAAACTTTGCCCAACAGGGCCACAGCTTCAGAAGCTTCATCGGCTTCTGGGGATTAAGCTGGAGAGGGATTAGTGATTTAGCGCCTATGGCGTCTAGTTTTTTTAGATCTAGTTTTTCTTCGTGTAGATGATTTCTTACGGTTCCCCCCAAGTTTTAACTTTTCTAAGTTCTTTACCATTTCAGCATATTCTAAATCTACACTGGGATTAGCTGATTGTTGTTTTAAAATTTCTTTAAGAAGGATGTTATTAGCTGGATTGCTCTTAGCTGCTACTTCTGCGGTTGCCTCAGCTTCTAACCGACCTAATAGAGCTTTAGCTTCAGCAATTGTTAGCTTAGGTTCCTGTTGAGCTCTAGCGGATCCCATGATTGCAGCTAATTCCTTTTCTACTTGCTGTTCTATTTCAGCTTCATTGACATCAGCTTCATTGACATCAGCTTGAGCAGGGGCTTGAGCAGGGGCCTGAGCAGGGGCCTGAGCAGGGGCCTGAGCAGGGGCCTGAGCAGGGGCCTGAGCAGGGGCCTGAGCACGTTTAGCGGATTGTTTACCAAAAGGCCATCCCCCAAATTGCTTACTCCTACTGACTCTCTTATTAGCCCGGGTTCCCCCAGAAGTTGGAAGGCTTTTTGATTGTGTAGTAATCAATTGACGATTTATTTCAATCCATTCGGTTATTTTTCTTACAAGAAGCTGCTTTATTGCATTAATTCGTCGTTTAGAAAAATCCATTTGTGCTTTAGTTTTTGGGTTCGTTAGTAAAAAATACTCCGATTGCGCAAGTATTAGTTTCAGATATTGAATTTGTCCTTTAAGCTTTTGTTTCCGCTCTTCTCTCTGCATTCTATTTTATACAAATTTTTTAATCTTATAGACTATTAAGCTGGAGAGGGAGTAGCGGTGGCAACAGTAGCAGCTCTGGCAGCCCTTATCATATCTGCAGCCATTAGTAAATGGGTACCCCTTGGTGGAGCGGTCTCTAGATTAGTAGCAGCAACGGCTGCACGCATGATTTCAGTTACATTAACTGTAGCGGGTGCAGTAGCAGGCCCAGCTGGTGCATCTAGCGCAGCAATTCTAGCCATCTCCTTCTCGGTTTCCTTTAGCTTTTCTTTCAGTTCATTGATTTTCTTCAGACGCTTCTCCTCCTCAATCTTCTTAGCCTTTTTTGCAGAGGCACTGAAGGGATATGTTATCATCCAATTAGAGCTATACTGAGGTACAGACAGTTTCATGCGCTCATTCACCTTCTCTAGTAGCTCGTTAATGTAAATTCGTAGAGCATCAATCTCTTCAATGATTGCTCGCTTCTTGGCAAAATCGGCCTCGGCCATAATTCGCCTGAGAAGATCCGTGCCAGCTTGCACGAGAACCTCCATGGCCCTGCGAATAGCACGCTCCTTCTCACGCTTCTTCTCACGCGCCTGGACAGCAACCTTGAGCATATCTGCAGTAGATTGGCCAAGCAGATAATGGATGCGGAGGTCCTGATTATCTAGCTCATTGAATACATTGTGATATCGCTGGAGTTCAACGTGCTGCACATGCTGAATGATGCGATGGAAATTCAGAACACACTCTTGCTCTTTAGCATTAAGCGCAGCCTTAATCCTCTCGCGGACATCGTGATACGTAGGAATTCCACCGCATGCAACATCGCCAATCACACGTGGTGCCACACCACCATTCTGCTTACGCTGCCACTCGTAGAAATGGGGATTATGGACCACACCAGACTCCTTCTGGCCTGTGCGCCAGGAGAAGGCGGTATGACACTCAGGGCACCACATCTGGTCACAGCCCTCAATCTTTGTGATTAGCACTGCACAGCCAGGGCATGGGCGGCTATCCTTGGCTAGGAGCTTTGCAGTTGCCACATTATCGGGATTGCAGGTATGCTCGGCATCACGATTATCACCCTTGATCTCATGGCACTCTGGGCACGCCCATTTGGAACAGAGGCCGCATTTCCATGCAGAACTCAAGAAGCCGCGGCACTCAGCATCTGGGCACTTGCGAACAAAGGTAGATTCGGACTTGGCCTTCTCGCCACGGCCATCACGGAGAAGACGAATTTGATAGTATGCATCTGCCCTCAGAGTATAGACACGATTGATGTCCTTGTTTATCTCGGCCTGCTTCGCATAGAGATCCTTAAGATCCTTGTCAAAGGGTGGAATGAGTTCTCGCTCCATCTTCTCGGCAGATCGGATCTGCTCGGCGCGATACTGAGTTGCAGGCATCAGAGCAATCTCACGATCGAGAAGAACATTCTCACGATGCTTCTTGTAATCGCCCATTCGGTAGGTCATTGTGAGATTGTCGTCGACGAACTCGCGCTCCCAGGCACGAGAGCAATGCATGCAATGGGGATCATTAGTGCTTGTAGTGAGAAAGGTCTGAATACATCTGCGACATGCGGATTTCTCACAGAAGCAGCATTTGATCTCGGTATTTGCTGCCTTATTGTATGGCTCTACGCAGATTGCGCACTGTGGCTTTACCTCGGGTGCTGGCTTTACCTCAGGCTTTACCTCTGGCTTCGCTTTAGCCTCGGCCTCTAGCTCAGGCTTAGAGGAAGGCAAAGTAACAATTGTATTCTCAGGCACTTTTCTCTTAATAACACGCTTCTTACCAGTATCCATTTGTGCTTGAATAAGCGCGAGTAAACTAATTCAAATTTTAGCTCATATAATGAAAAAAATACCCATAATCTGAATTGTGACCCGGCTTATTATACTGCGGATATTGAATATGAACTCTCCTTAGAGATCTAGATTTATTTTATTAGCTTCTAGTATAATGTCCACTGTAGTAAGACAGCTCAAGGAGGTTCCTGAGAAGTCATACGTTGCTTCTTCTCCATTTAATGCCGATGTGTATACCTACACGGTGACTCAGAGCCAGACTACATTTCAGACTACTGGTACTCTAGCTGCAAATGTCGCAGGTGCTACGGCGGTGACCTGCGCTGCTGGAACTATCTTACGTGAGAATGGCAAGAAGCTATACCCTGGGGCACACAATGGTGTGACCACACTGATGGTTGGTGTTTTCTGGAATACTTCAAAGACTGACACCACTACGTCCAACATGTTAAGTGGTTTCATTGACCCTAACTCCCCCAAGTTTGCCGTGTTCAGTGCTGATCGCCCTAACTACATGAACGTTGCGCCAGTTGATCCTACGGGCGGCCTAGCTGACCAGGGCGCTCCGGTTGTAACCAATGGACAGATTCGCTCTGCTAATATTACTACAATTGCTACATCCACGGGAACGATAACAATAAACCCAACTTTAGGCCAGGTATTTAGGCTTACTACGACATTAACTGGACAAGTAACATTGGCAGCTACTGCAGGAACTGCAGCAGCAATGCCTGGAGCAGTCGTATATGTATTTGTCGTCAATGGTGGAGGTCAGAATTTAGTGGGGGATCAAACCACTATCAAGACCCTTGCAAATGCAGGTATTACAAACGGAAGGATGTTCACTTTAATGCTTGTTTCTGACGGAACTGCATTCTGTGAAGTAAATAGAACATTATATAATGTATAAGTTATCAAAAAATCTTCGTTTAATAATCTATATTTAATAAACAGGCCACAAGGCCTTACCATAATAATGCCAGGCAAACCAATACAAATGGCGAGTTCCCATCTGGGAATTACACTCAGGACAGATTGGCATGATGTTTTCAGAACACATCATGCCACCCTTTGACTCAGCTAGAATATGGCCTGCACTATAGGATTCTACGCTAATCACATTCATTGAGCATACGGGACACTGAGCCTTCTCTACGGGCCCATATGCCTTGCGCCAAATTACACTCTTGAACCACTCAGGCACGGCCTCTTTTTTTATCTTAGATCCTGCACTAGTATCAATGGTCTTGTATTTCTCAGCGAGCTTATTATTTGTAATTCGTGCAAGCTCCTTCAATTCACAGAGTGATGTTGCGGGCTCAGATGCCGTGATAAGCTGCTCTTGTGGAACTTCCGATGCTTCTTGCAGCTCAGCTCTTTCCAGGTCGTCCATACTAAATGCAACAACGGGGGTTGCACTAAATGTTGGCAGAGAAAGTTTAATTCCTTTAATGTAGCCATTCTCTCTTGGGAATTTCTTAGCGGGAAGATGCGTATATAGAGTTTTTTGGGTAATATTTAATGATTGTATAATATCCGATTCAAGGGTTCTCGCTTTTAAATCAGAATCATCATAGCGCGGATCAAGTATCCATTTCTTCTGAGTAGTAGCCATTTGTATGTTTACACATGGATACTAGGATTCATCAATTTTATCATGTTACTGTTTCACTGGGCTATCAGTGAATATGATGTCTTAGTATCGACACCTAGTTTTTTTAATGAATCTAATTTTTCAAGTATAGAACCATCAATTACTTTATATCTTCTAACAAATAATCTTGTTGTCATGGTTTCTAAAAATTTAAAGGTGGTCTTAATCCATAGGTTTGAATTAATAAACCATATATCTTGTAAATTGGTATCCTTAGACAGATGTTTTAATAATCCAACACTAAAATATAGATTTGTATATTCTTTTAATCCCATATTTTCACAATTTAATACCCAAATCCATGGTTTATGTTCAGTATCTTCGGTCATATGAATAATCATATTTTCTAACATTGTTCCATCTGAATTTGTATCTGATGATTTTGCAAGACATGAATAAAAAAGATTTACAGTAGAATTACTGTTTCTAATTTCTCCACATCTTGAAAAACTATGAAATCCTGATTTCTGTAAACATTTTGGACAAGGCATATATATAATATTATTAATAAGTTTAGATCCTAGTTTCCGCCTAGACGCCTCCCTCTTCCACTAAAGGGAACGAAGGTACCTGCTGGGGCTACAGGGACTACTGGTGTTGGTGCAACAGGGAGAAATGATGCAGGGAACTCTACTACAGGCTCCACTACAGGCGTAGGAGGCCTATCGACTGCCCTCTCAATCTCTACGCGAAGTTCACCATCCGCCAAGCATACTGAATCAGGTGTTAAACTCTCAACAACGAACTGGTGCATCTCAGGCAGAGACGGATCTACAATTGCTGAAAGAATTCCCTTCTGAATTACGCCCAGCTGATTCAGAGCCTCAGTGAGTCCCTCTAGAAACATGGGTCCCTCAACGGTTGCACCGGTCAATGGTCGAATTGTAATTGCCTGCCCCTTTGGCAAGGCCTCAAGAATTGGCTCCATGATTACCTCTTCGCCCTCAGAAAGTGTTAGGCGCTCAAGGACCCAGGGAGGCACAAAGACTACATCATCTCCAATGTCATCGGTGTAAGGTCCCTCGATTGCAATGGCAAGTGTCTCACCTTGAACATTTGTCACATAGACAAAACAGCGCGTCGAGTCATCAAGCTGCCTCACGGTGCTCTGATAGAACCTGGTAGAGCAGCGAATTCCCCACCAGGGGCCAGTGCCTTCAGAGCTAAATGTGTGTGGATAGACAATCGGCATTATGTGTAACTGCACATGCTGAGTGTTAGGGCTTCAATTTTTTGCTAACCATATTAATGTTGTAAATTGTTTCTTCTGGCTTCCATAGCCTCGTGTTTATCATCTATATTACACGTTGGACAACCTTCGGGTTTTCTCACATCTGAAATATTTAGAACACGATCTACCTGGGGAAGATGAAGACGAATATCACGCACGATAATTAGTCCTCGTAGAAATGCAACATTATTCATAAAATGTTCTACATGGCTTTCAATTGGAAATACTTCGTCAACAAATGCCTCTGCAGCCTTGCGTGTTATAATATAGCAATGTGCACCAATAAAATGTAGAATGCGCTTGAATGGACTCACATTCTTATTAGTATCTACTGGTGTATGACTCCATCCTAGAATCCATACATCCCATTCTTGAGGTAACTCCTTGGCACAATCTTTCACCATCATTGCAAAGGTTGCAGGTAACTGTGCATCATCTTCCATTATCAAGGCGTATTTTGCTCCAGATTTTAAAAATGCCTGCCATGCTTTTAAATGAGATAAGGACGCACCAAGAGCTCCGCGACTATGTATTTCATAATGCGACCGTCTATATTCTGTAACGACTTGAACCCGGGCATTCATTCCAATACGTTTGTCTTTTTTAATATCTATTGAGAGTCCGTGCACTGCTGAAATTCGTTCGATTGGGGGCATTGCGGTAAGAGCAAATTGTCCTTCAAACATTTTTCTGCGGTCGGGCCTATTATCCAAATTTATATAATAAAGCTTGGTATCCGTGAGATCTTTCATCTCTCTAATCTAAGACAGAATTAGTGGGTATGTTCTATAAAAGGAAAAAAACACCGGAAATGTCTCTCTTTGATATTTTTCAGAGTCTAGAGATTGAGCAGTATAAAAAAACGGTATTACAAGAGAGGTATTTAGAAGTATTGCATAATTTTCATCGGAGATCTATTACGCTTGCATATATGTTTTACATAACCCGTATTATAATGACGGTTGGAAGTATCTTAGTTCCAGCCTTTCTTTCCATACAAGGCACCACATTTCAACCGCAGATTTATTGGGCAACCTGGGTCTTATCATTATCCGTTACTATTTCGAATGGCTTTATGACATTGTTTAAGATTGATAAGAAATATTTCTTCATTAATACCACTCTGGAACTTCTACATTCTGAAGGCTGGCAGTATGTTGGTCTGAGTGGGCGATATGCAGGAAAAGAGGGTGTGGCCCCAACACATGAGAATCAGTTTCTGGTTTTTTTTCACATGGCGGAAAAAATAAAGATGCGACAAGTTGAAGAGGAGTATTGGAAATTTACTGATACTTCAGGTGTAGGAAATGCAACAAATGCGAAATCACCATTGATAACTCCGACACCCATTACACAGCAGGGGGCAATACGAGCATTGCCTGAAGAGCAGAAAGATGTAATAGAGCGCTGGGTAGGAGATATGAAATCAAATATGCTAGGATTACAGCCGAGAGCAAAGAATATAGCAGGCAAATTAGATGAGAGACAGCTCTCTCCCGGAATTTCTAAATCTCCCAGTAATTCCGAAATGCCAGTGCGATCCAGCTTGCAATCGGACTCCATTGCCAAAGAATCCCTGGTGCGAATATCACAAGCCACAAATACAAGTGAATCTGATGCAGAATCTGAAGGCAACTCCTCAATATCAACAGAAATACCTGAAAACACGATCATTAAGATCGTGCATGAAGAGTCCGATGTCTGGAGCGGAGCCAATACGCGACCTTGATGCATGGAATAAGAATAAAAGTCTAAAAGAAACTCATAATTGTTTTACCTATTCTATGAATGTAGTTGATACCAAGCTTATAAAAAAGTGTAACGAGACTGCTAATTGTAATGTGGGATTCCACCAGCCCGGTTATGCATCTGGATACGGTCATTTCCCAGAGAAGCGCAGAAAGGGTTGCATCGATATGGTTTCTCGTATGTGGGGTGATAATCCTGATGTTCGGGCAATAAAGTTTCACCAGCGCTGTCCTGAAGGAACGAGTAAGATTGCATTGATTGTTGATCCTAAGCGCGACTATCACTTTCTGAGACAGGATAAGGTTGATAATCAAGAAGAGAATGGAACCTGGTCTCATAAACCTGGTTCAATGGATGTTACGACGAAGGACGCCTCTGGCCGGCCTATACTAAGACCCGACAGAGCCCTATTCGTTTATAAGGATAGTAAAGATTCATTAGAATATACGAAATTCTGTGGATATTACTGTGTTCCTCGTGGAAAGCCCTTATATCTAATGTCGAATGCGCGAGTTGAAGGTGGTGCTAAACCTGGGGCTAAACCTGGGGCTAAACCTGGGGCTAAAGCCGAGGTCTCTGGTTCTTCTTTTCCGAGACCCACTCGCTACCTGCAGACCCGGAAGAAATCAAGGGATGTGAACCGTCAGTAAGAAGATCAAGTGCTTCTGCTGCATCCAGACGATCAATAGGATTTGCACGTGTTAGGCCTATTAATACTTGCTTTATCTTTGAACTCATTGCTAGCCATTTATTTGATGTTGAAAATCCTGGGATTGCCATTTGAATTTCTAGAACTTGCAGAAGAACTGCACCAATCGACCAAGCATCAAATCCCGGCCAATAGACTTTCCAACAGCTTAGCCAATCATGCTGTTGAAAACTCCTTGAATTCTTAGTCCACTCATAAAGTTCACGAGACCAGTGAATTGGATTCACTTCACAAAGTGATGCTAGACGTTGAACTGCAGGCTTCTCTTTTTCCATTCCGCGAATGAGTTCGTGTAGCGGAGCATTTGCATGGGTTCCTAGCATCAGAGTAACTTCTGGAGTTTCAGTATCATGATCAAAGGCATACACTCTCCAGCGTGCTTTCAGATCATCGATAGTTATAGTATCTGGTTGAAAGGTAAATCCGAAATCAATGAGTTTTGGTTTATTCTGTTTGTCAAACAGGAAATTCTGTCCCCAGATATCAAAATGGCAGAGATTGTTTGTTACTAAGAATGCCCCACATGCCAGGATTTCTTCGCAAAATCTGAAATAATCAAAGACATAGGGATCCAGATTAACACGACTGAGAGGATATCCACCCCAAGGCATACGAAGTTGAATTGAATCCTGGAGTTTGTTTGTTTCCAGATAATCGCATTTATCAATGTCCTTGTCATCCTGTCTAGATTTTGCACGAGGTGTGCAATAATCTAATTCTGAGATGATAGTATAATTTGAAGAATCTGGAATGTTATGTAATATTTTCGCAACTGCAAGTTCATTTTGAGCATCATGTTTTGATGTGATTTTTCCAACGAGGCTTGTGTTATTCTCATTGCCCATATCCTTTCCTCTCTTTTTTCGACATTTTAAGATAGGCTGGTAAATACATCCGTATGTTCCCTTACCAAGAATCCGGCCACCCCACATATCTACTTCAGGTAAAGTTTTGTAGCAATAGAAAATACCTTAGATTAGGAGATGTCATGGGAGTTATTAATGTTCAGTATAGTAATATTACTTGTTATACTGTTATGCCTCGATATTTGGAATCCACTTGCATATTTTAAAGAAGGATTTAGTACAGGTCCCGGTGATAATCAATTCTTACTTAGATACTTTCCTCGTCGGGGTGATATTTCCTTTGGATCTGATGATGCCAGATATATTCAAGAGAATCGTCATGTTATGGGCTATGCAGATGTTCAATTATTAGGTGCGAAATATGATTTTTGTAGAATGCTAGTGCCTAAAGGTTCTAGTGACGAATCCCAGAAGTTCTTTGCATGTGCATTGGCAGGAACCGAAAATCTAGAGTCCACTGGATTCAGAACTGCAACAGTGCAAAATGGATTTCGGACAAGCCGTGATGATTACATGCGGGATGTAGATAAAGATGGTAAGTCAGATTATTGCGCGGTTGTGAAAATGCCAGGAGGAAGATTTGAGGCCCAGTGTTACAGAGCTCTTTCTACAACCTTTGATTCAAGGCAAATAATTGATTCGGATCCGCCCAAAGATATTGCTGAAATTGTATATTTTTACGAGGGTATTATCTTCTGGTTTCGCTTTATCGATGATATGAAGGATTATGCAGAGAATTTGACAACATATACCTCAGGGGATCTTCAGATTGATGAGGTTAATGTGAAGACATTGCCTTCCCAGCTTATGGATAAAGAAACCAAGACCACAACCATGGATGATCGTATTCAAGTTACAGATGGCCTGCAATTTAATGGTGTTAACCAGTTTATTCGCCTAGGAGATTCTCCCGATATGAGCTTTGGCAAGAAGATTTCTTTGCCAACAATGAAGTCCGTGTGTTTCTGGGTGAGATTTGATGAATTTACAAATAATGCCCATATCTTAGATTTCGGAAATGGTGCGGGGATTGACAATATATTTATTGGAATTGTGGGGCGCGGAGATCAAAGCCTTGATGATAGTTCTGAACTGAGAAAAACGGAAGATACCTGCGTAATTCCCGAGCCTCCATCCGGACCACAACCAGTTCCAGATATGACTCCACAAGCTCTTATGCTTTCTACCGCGAACGTGGATGAGTATATTTACGATAAAGAAGTGCTGCCACGAAAGTTACCGCCGATCAAGCCATTCAGTAATGCAAAGGCCCAGGCCCATGGAAATCCTAAGACTGCCACGCTTATCTATGAGGTGTGGAATAAGAAGTTACGTATGGAGCATGTAAATGTATTAAAGGCATTTGAACTGCGCAAGTGGACACATTGTTGCATAACAACTGTATCTGGAGACAGTGTTAGACCTGCACTACAGATTTGGATTAATGGTATTAAGATGGCAGAGAAACAGGGAACTCACCTACCTCAGACAGCTATAACCAGCAATAACTATTTTGGAAAGAATAATTGGATGTCCGATTCATCACAGTTTGAGAATAAGCCCGAGCTTTTCCGAGGAGGTCTCTTTGATTTCCGCGCATATTCACAGCCGATGGCCCCAGGGAAACTAAAGAAGACGATTGAATGGGGCAAAAAGCGCCTTGGAATTTAAAATATGGGGTATATTTATATGAAATGGGATCCGTCATGGAGGCTACCCCCATTAAGCCCAGGGAGTGATTTTGAAAAGAAAATATATAAAAACTTTTTAAAAGGATTAACTTTTTCTAAATTACAAAGATATGCTAAATTACTTCCTAAACAAATAAGTGACAACTATGGAATAATAATATTTAATAAACTTAAACCAGCCGCTATTGCAAGCCGTAAGAAATCAAGAAATATCCGATCAAGTAAGTTAAAGCGCAAGACACGGAGAAATAAATAGGTCCCGATATTTCACTTTTTATTAAAAACAGAGGTTTTCTGAAATCTGATTCTCAGAAAACTGCTGCTACCGAATTAAAAACAGAGATTTTAGACTTTCTGAACCGCCGCCTTCCCTGCATAATATTTTACAGGGTATTCTAGAGTTTTAAAGACAATGGAATTCGGATGCCATTGGTGAAAATATCCGATTCCTTTTGATCTAATCATTTGATCGCTTCTAAAATTACCTTGCATCAGATTATCTTCTTCTCCCCAACTAATATTATGTTGCCATCCTTCAACGGAAAAATATGTTTCAGTTTTAATAAACATCATTCCATATCCAGTATCTCTCCAGAATCCCTTCAAATGATCAAACTGTGTGAAACTAAAACAGATTGGAAAATAAACCTTATTTTGTTCTAATGCCAGTTTCGCCTGATCAAAAACATGATGTCGTGTAAAATACATGTCTGCATCACAGAAAAACAGGGAATCGTGGCCTCTTTTTTTTGCGATTTCTGCTGCCAGATGGAGTCCTGAGCCGCGACTAAATTGTCCCTCGTGTTTTTCTACGACAAACCGAATATGGCCGTCTAGGATTTGATGTGCTATCTGAGAAACATTAACATCCGTGCTTTCGTAATCTACTATAATGATTGTCCAATTATCGTGACCTGTTTTAATCATTCGTAGGCTCATTAGAAGTTTTGGTAAGAGATTCAGTGTAACCGTTGCATCCCGATTTAAGGTAGGGGGGAAATGTTCATCACACGGTGTATCTTGAATCTTAGATGCAACATGCTTATAGGTTTCCACAGGATCTTCTTGATATACAACGATATTTGAACGATTCTTCACAGCTATACAAATAGCGAGATCCATTATATCTTAATCTAAACCATTCTTCTTAGATATCCTATCTATTGACAAAAATAAATTATTCTAAACAATAGAGTGATTTATCTTATACTGTTTTCCGCGCTCTTATTTACAGCAACAACCAATATCACATTAGATGAATTATTTGAACTTATAAATAGCGAGCTCTAGTCTGAGTCCACGCACCCTCTACAGAACAATTGCGTTTCCACCACTGGAAACCGGCTTCGGACATTTCGGCCCATTTAGCCTCTGTCATACCATAAGCGATCTTATCAATTGCATCGGCCTTATCCTTTACGCGAATCACATGGACACCGTTAATCAGAGGGTCTGCATAATTATCAATATCCACATCAGCTGTCACGATGGGCACAGTGCCCATGGCGAGAAGCTCAATCTCACGATTACACTTCGGTCCGAATCCGCGTAGGCAGAGACCATACTTTGCATTCTGGAGTGCTTCCAGATATTCCTTGGGATTTAGATCATATGATTCCTTCCCCTCCTTCATGGAGAATTTTGCACATGCAGATGACCACATCTGAATATCCTGCTTACTTCTATATTGAGCCTGCACATCATTCTCAATGCGTCCGAAGAATACCATTGTATCCTTGCGGTCATCATACGATTTACGCGGTGTTGCAGCCATTTCCTCAACAAGTCTCGGTTGACGAGGCCAGAAAATCCATGGTCTACAATTGCCCTTTTCAGAATAATCTGGATTGCCGACCAGACATACCTTGTAATTTTGCTCTGCAGAAGGAGCATTCTCTAACCAGGACCATGTTGGTCTATCGTAAAGTAGAGTTCCACCAACTTCACCTAGCCAGCAATGAGTCAGCGCAGGATCTTCCTTTCTTACGATGAAGCCCTTCTCTTCCCACAAGTCAATCATCTCACGGAATGAATCACCCTTGTGGCCGAAGAATCCATGCTTCATTGACCTTGGCGGTGTAAAGATAGTTAGTGGTGCAGTGAGAGCCTCAGTTTGAATAATTGTAGGAATAGTGTCTGCAACTTCCACGGAAATTTGGGGTCCTAGGCTCTCAGAGACCTTAGAAACCTCAGGTGCCTCAGGCACATCCGGTGCCCATTTACCCACCTCTTTCTCTACAATCTTCTTGAAACCCTCCGCCGTTGAACGGGGATACTGGAGTAAGGTCCACTCTAGTCCAGCAGCAGCTGCTAAATGCACGAGGGAATCAGATGGCTCTCTCTCCTCCTGAAGCTCAAGCACCTTGCATCCCACAGGTGCAAGCCATAGCCAAGCCCACGATGGATACTTGATGTGTTTTACGGATGAAGATAGGATAACACGGGTAGCACCAGAAAGTGCCTGGGCCCAGACGGTTGCACTGTCCGTGCACCAGATACATTTAACTGACTTGAATTTCTTGGAAAGACGCTCAACCAAGTCACCATTCATGTGATACGTATCTTGCACAATTACAGTTATATCGTCGGCAGAATTAACCTCTGGAATCCACTTGCCATCCATAGCCTCCCTCATAGCATCTACATCAGCCTTTACTGGCCTCGTTCCATGGCATGAACGACCCACAACTGTCTTAGCGAATGCCTGGGTCTGCTCAGAGTATTCTAGAAGACGACCTTGGGCCTTTTCCCATTTGAAGAGATGAATTGCAGCCAGAAGCCCATTGGTCTTCTTACACCAGAAGGATGCATTTGGTGTAGCCTTGTTCTGCTGAATAACCTTGGACAAATAGTGAAGTGTGAACAGCGCAGGCTCCTGGAGCCAGGCTGATTCTAGATGAAAGGCCATCATTGATTCCACGCCATACGATGCCATCAAGTGACTCAGCTTATTATCGGACCATGCACCCTTCTGAATATCCGTTGTGCCGACGCAGATATCTGTATGTCTATAGACAAGACCAGAAGGACTGACAAAGGCACCACCTGTCATTTCAATTGGTCTATCCTGCCCAACTGGGGGTAAATATGTATTGAGGCCCTCTGCCGCCCAGATGAATGCAGGATCGCGGTTCATCTGAGAACAGAACATTGCAAGATGCTTTTGAGTCGTAGCTTTTAGAGGCCGGTCTAGAGGTTCATAGGGCGTAGGTTGACCGGCCCAGCCATCCCATGAGAGAACCGGATGTAATTCATGGATTCCCGTTGGCTCAACAAACATGTAAACAGGGCGATCTACAATGTCTGTTTTCTCATATGTTCGAAACTCTGATTTATGAACATGAATTGTCTGAATATTCATGGCAGGATTCACAATCTTAAATTTATTTCGTAAGAATTCAACGAGAATGGCGTTGTCGCAGCCAGCCTTACCAAAGGGAATATTAAATGCACTCAGATTCCATGTTCTTGACAAAACACTGTTGCTGTGAATTAACCACGTATCTTGAGAATCGTTGCGTGGACCGAAGAGTTCAGGTGGCTTGGAGCTATCACCCTCCTCCCAGCGTAATAAAGCAACGAGGGTATCGGCTAAATTCACTGACCAGATTGATCTCCATGTCTGATTTAGATAAATGTCTGCGTTAGCAAAGGCAACCAGAGAATTTGCACCAATCAGATTTTGGATTGTATCAATGCAGTGTGCATATGTTAGACGAGTTTTCAGAGGAATCTGTTTTATCTTTTTCAGAGGATCTGCAGGAATTGCGAGATTTGCTGATTCCACAAAAAGAATGATTTGATCAATAAAATCACATGCAATATTCATTTCTAGGCACTTTTTTAGCTCTTTTTCACGGGTCTTATCTGTAGGTTTATAGAGTTGCTGGATTAAAACAAGAGATTCTGGGGGATCATGTGTTTCAAACACTGATAGTTTTAAATCAGAGAATTTGACTTTCTGAATTCTTGCATGGCCAGGGGTTAGTCCAATTAATCTGTTATATCTGAAAATAATTGTTGCACACATAATTGCGTCCTCGAGAGTTCCGTCCCATGGCAGCCCGAGAAAAGGATACATGGATTCGAATTCCTCGAGGCAAATTACATTGCCAAGAGTGGAAACATCAAATCCCTGGGAATTCAGAGTCTTAATAGCCTTTAGGGATACTAAGATAAAACGGACTTTTTTGGCATTCTCTGTTTTCAACCAGAGATTTGCTTCAGATGATTCTTGAGTAAGAAGAACAATATCTGGATTCCATGCCAAGTATTCAGGATTTGCAGAGGTCACTAGAATATCCCAGCGTCTCCAGCGCTTCTTATCACTGGAATACGGATCCTTCATGTAAGTGAGGGTCTTAGAATCCTTCCAGATAGATGCATCAGAATTCATGATGCGAATCGGCTTACCATTTTTTGGATTCGTGGCAAGCATCTGTATAAAGATACTTGCCAGGAGTTTAAACCATAGGGATAGGGGGCAAAGCCCCCTAAGACCCCCAATCCATTGCCCCCTAAGACCCCATATTAAAATAAATTACCATATGTCGTCCAGTGAAAGGTTGTTGCATTAGAATCTCCACGCGCTATGAAATTACTCGTAGTTACTCCTGAGAAACTTATCGGCACGAAAAATGTATTTGTTCCACTAGCATATGTTAATTGAATAATATAATTTGAATTTACATATGGACTATTAAGTGTAATTAGGGTTGAAGTAGATGATAAACTACCTGTACCATATTGAATAAATGGTTGGCGATTTCCTAAAACATTTAATGTAGAAGTATACAATATATTTGTGAAAAAATTAGCAGTCGTATTTGTCGATAACGTGCTTGCAAATGTCAGGGTAGTAATAGTCGGTCCGATTGCAGTAGATAAACTAGAAATTGCTGTAGTCAATTGAGGTACTTGAACTGTTGGCCCAAGGGCAGTAGAGAAACTAGACAGTGCGGTAACTAACTGCGGCACTGTAACAGTTGGTCCCAGTGCTGTAGAAAAACTAGAAAGAGCAGTATATGTAAATGTAGAAAAGGGGGAAGTAAATGAAGTGATTTTAGTAGCCATAGTAGAATTTACATTTGACATATTCTTAATAAGCGATGATAGACTAGAAATTGCATCATTTGGGGAATAAAGAAACAGCTGGCTTGTTGCAGCATTTGTTGAGACAGTAACGGTTCCACTGCCGCTTATACTAAATGCATTATTGAATTGTCCAGTTGTTGTATTAAATGAATTAATAGAACTTTGCCCTGAAACATTAATCTGACCAAACGATTTAGAATAGAGGGTAGCTGACAAACCACTATTGGGAATAAGTCCAATGTTTGAACCGTCAAGTATAGAAAATGCGGTATTACCAGGTGAAGAAGTGAATGTCGACGCGCTTATAGTAAATCTATTAAAGGCAAGGCCTGCATTAATAGAACTTAAACTTGTCCATATTGTCCCTCCCAGTCCATCAGTTGTTAGAATTGTATTAGGTGCAAGTATTGTATTATTATCACCTTTTGCAAATATTCTTCTGACACTTAATATGTCTACGTCGAGTGTAGTCATTCTAATCTATAGTATAATATTAATAGCGTAGTAAATGGCAATTCAGATTTCCTTTTCTACCTGTAGATGCCTGGCCAAGGAGGATTACTGCAATTAGTTGCACATGGAAAGCAGGATGTATTCCTTACTGGAAATCCTCAAATGACCTGGTTTAAAATGGTATATAGACGTTACACAAATTTTGCAATTGAGAGCCAACCAATGTATTTTGATGGTACCCCTGATTTTGGTAAGCGCATTACATGCAAGGTTCCAGGTCGGGGGGATCTCCTCAGTCAAATTATCTTAGAAGTGACTTTACCGGCACTTACTCTAACTACGGGAGACCCTATTTCATATGTGAATTCAATTGGTCATGCACTAATTCAGGAAATTAGTCTGGAAATTGGAGAACAGCAGATTGACCGACAAACAGGTGAATGGATGGAAATTTGCTCTACGTATACGACTCCATATGATAAACAAACTGGATTTAACATGATGATTGGAAAAACTGATACGAATGTTGCCCCACAATTATTTGGAGCTCAGAAACTATACATTCCCTTGAGGTTCTGGTTCTGTAAGAATCCTGGGCTTGCCTTACCACTTCTCGCCTTACAATATCATCCAATCCGAATTAATTTAACCTTGAGGCCTCTAAATCAATTATTCTATTCTTCTGGACTTTCTGGGCCCTTGTGCAATACCCTAGAAGTAAGCCCAGCATCTATTACGGACTTAATGTTATGGGGTGATTATATTCATCTCGATACCGAAGAGCGTAGGCGGTTTGTTAGCTCAACACACGAGTATTTAATTGAACAAGTTCAATATACATCTGCCTTACCTATATCTTCCGGTTCTACCTCAGCAAGTTTACGTATAGAATTCAATCATCCTATAAGAGAATTATTTTGGTTTATTCAACGGTCTGATATGACACGGTTTCACGAGTATTTCAATTATAGCTCTCTAGGATTATATGAACAAGGAATACGCCAGGATATTTTACAGGATACTGTCTTGCAGCTGGATGGTTTTGATAGATTTCAAGTGCGAGATGCTAAATATTTTAGTCTAGTTCAACCATGGCAATATCACAGGGTAATACCCAAGAGTTTTTATACATATTCTTACAGTTTTGCTCTAGATCCAGAATCAGTTCAGCCATGTGGATCCTTAAATGCAAGTCGCATGGATTCCATTGTCTTACAGGTGAATCTAGTTCCAGCAGTCGTATCACAAGTTACTGCACAGGATTCAAGTGGAAATACAAGCACAACACCATCAACCTTCTATGCCAGAGTATATGGAGTAAATCATAATGTTCTACGAATTGCAGATGGATTTGGTGGTGTTCTTTTTACTATTTAATTGAATTATAAACATTAGAAGCTTAATGCTGGATGCACCAATTACACAAGGTTCATACTGGGGAGGATCACAACTCTCATATACTACATACATGATTCTTGCAATTTTACCCTTCACTGGATTATTCGGCATTGATCACCTTGCATTAAGAAGTCCATTGACGGCATTTTTAAAAATGCTAAGTATAATTCCACTATTCGGGTTTTGGTATTTCTATGATATAGCACAGGTGTGTGGAGAAGATGAATTAGTAAAAAAATATGGAATTGGAGTGCCTTTTTATGGTCCAGTAGGAATAGGAAAAGGTATATTTACTGGATCGCCTAATGTTAATCAGTCTTCAAAAGAAATGCCGCGACCATGGTTATTTATTGCATATGCCATTACTACCATGTTATTTATATGTTTTCCATTAAATAAATTTGTTATTGGTGATTACGAAGCAGGAATTGTATATGTTATATTATTTATATGTATTATTGGCATACCACTCGTAATTGCTCAAGGCTTATACGATGTGTTTAACCTTTTATTTAACACTAGAAGTATATTTGAAGAAGGTATTGCTAGAATTCCCGGCATAGCAACACTCTTTAAAAACAAGTTTAATTACACTCTTATGGGGCCAAAGCCAGGTTGTGATCAAAATGGAACTCCACCAGGGGGGTGTGATCCGAGCCTTGCGAACGTTCTAGTAAAAGAGGGAATAAAGACTTCAGTTGAAGTTGCTACTACAGGAGTAAGAGCCGAACTTTCAGTAGCTAAGGGTGCTACTGCAACAGCAAAGGCTGCTGCTGAAATAGCAGAAGAAATATCTCAAAATCCAAAACAAGCGGCAGCTGCATTAGGATTACTTCCTCAATTACCTCCTGGATCGCCATCTACTGCTGTTCCAACTACTGCTGTTACTAACCCTCTTGCAGCAGCATCTTTTCTAGGAGCACCTAAATTAAAACAAGGAGGTGGTGCATTACAACTCTTAGATTTAGCAGCAATAACACCATCTATACCTGTCCTCTTATTTAGTGTTGGTCTCTTAGCATTCAGTGGTTACGTATTTTACATTTATAAAAATACTTATAGAAAACCAGAAAAATCTGATGATCCCCCTAGAGAACCAAGAGCAGTTCGAGTCCCTTCTGAACGTAGCCAATAGGAATCCTCCGCAGGTAGTCGTATATTTCACGGCACAATGGTGTGGGGCGTGCACGAGGTTAAATCATGACGAAATTCAGGCGTCTAATCGTAATATTGTTTGGTATAAATGTGATATTGATCAGAATAAGTATACATTGGGTTATTGTGGCCTCAAGCAAATTCCATCCTTTGTATTTATTAAGGATTCCAAGTTTCTTGGAAAATTCACAAGCTCGAATACGGCGGCAGTGATTGAAACATTAAATGATGCATTTAATTAGTGATGCACCATGCAGACTATGATATATGCATAATAGGAGCCGGTATTGCCGGCCTGTATTGTGCAAGAGAACTGAAAAGGAAACAGCCCAAGGCCAAGATTTGTCTTTTAGAAAAATATAAGGAAATCGGCGGTCGAACTTATACATTTCACACCAAGGTTAATGGTCTAGATATTAGCTGGGAGGCAGGGGCAGGACGAATTCATAAGTCTCATCATCAAGTCTTGAATTTATTAAACGAGTATGGTATTGAAACTATACCGATTGGGGATAAGATAGAATGGAGAACTATCAAGAGTCCTGGACATGCAGAACCAATTGATTTCTTACGTCTGTTTGATAATCTAGGCATTTCACAACTTTCAGAAGAATCCCTGGAATCGATGACTATAAAACAGATTCTTCAGAAAACTATGGGTGACAACAAAACACAAGATCTCATGAATCGCTATGAATATCGTTCAGAATTAGATACATTAAAGGCCTCAAATGCTTTATATTCTCTTAACCATGAATTGGGAAATCACGGAGGATTTTGCGTTGTAAAAGGAGGATTTTCTGTTTTAATCGGAAAAATGAAAGCCGATATTTCTGGAGTAAAACTTTTTTTAGAACACGAGGTTACAGATATTCAGAAGTTGGAAATATATGAAATTTCAGTAAAATCAAGGGAAACTATCCGTGCAAAAAAGGTAATTGTTGCAATTCCACGAGATGCTCTAGCGGCTTTACCGTGTTTTCGCGGATTGCCGATTTTAGAACAGGTGAAAATGAGACCTCTGGTTCGAATGTATGCAGTGTTTCCTCTTGGGCCAGATGGAAAAGCCTGGTTTGCAGGTTTAGAAAAATTTGTATGTGATTTGCCAATTCGCTATGTTATACCAATGGATCCAACAAAGGGGGCCATTATGATTTCTTATACAGATGGTCCAGAAGCAGAGCAGTGGATTACAAAAGCAAAGAAAAGTGAAATCGCGGTTCAGAGAGAAGTAATGGCACAAATCCGTTCACTGTTTCCAGAACAGAAAATTCCAGATCCATTGTTTTTTAAGATTCATCCCTGGTCCGATGGTTGCTCGTATTGGGCTCCAGTTGCCAATAAGCCTTATGATTTTAATCTAGTATCTAAGGCTTCCGTAAAACCATTGCCTGATATGCCCGAACTCTATATGTGCAATGAATCATGGGCATATGCACAGGCATGGGTAAAATGCTCTCTAGATCAGGCTCAAAAAGTCATTGATTTAATAGAATAAAAAATAAATTTTATATTCTATTAGTATAATGGCAAGAAATACTATATCTATGAAGTCTCTTATCAAGACTGGCTTTGGAATAAGTGTCGGGTTTTCTCTTGCTCATATGCTCTTTATATTAGTTGGTATGGCATTTTTCATACCCGGTTTTATATTATTAAAGAAGAGTTCTTCAGATAAAAAGGAGACAAGTGGTTCACAAATTGGGGGTCTGGTACTTATGGTTCTTGGTGTTGCTATAATGGGTGGAATTGGTTTTGGAACTTTATTAGATTCTGCAGGTGATATGTTTTCTGATTAAATTAATTAGTAGAAGTAGAATGAAGACGCGTAAACTATTTGCACCTTACAAATACTTTGCGGGCCTTTCACAGAGAAAGCGGACACAGAGAAAGAAGGAGATTAAGAAATTTGGTGCTAGATCATGGCGAAACCCGAAGGCCTATCTAGGATTTAAGACTGACAGAGGAATTAAGACACGAAAATCTAGTTACACGGCATCGTGGAACAGGAAATTTCCGAATGTAAAATCCTTAGAAGATCGCGCTAAGGCTACAGGTGTTCCATTACGCTTTATACGTGAATCATATAATCGTGGAATGGCAGCATGGCGAACTGGACATAGACCCGGTGCAACTGAACAGCAATGGGGCTATGCACGTGTTAGTTCATTCTTATTATGCGGCAAAACATTTCATACGACAGATTCTGATTTGGCAAGGAAAGCCAAGGGAACTGCTTCTGCAAAGAAATGGTGGGCTTCACAGGGCTGCTAACGTATACTATAGCATGCTAGCGCATACTACCGCAGTGCCATATTCGCCAGCTCATCAACCATGTGATTAAATTTCCAGGGGAATAAACGCTGTGAATCTCCACCCTTGTGCCCCTTGAGCCACTTGTATTCTATTTTGAATCCAAGGCTCTGAGTTTTTTCCACTAAAACGCGAATTAAATCAAGATGTTGAATTTCACCACCTTGTTTTTTCCAACCTCTGCTTTTCCATGTGGGTCCCCAAACAGATGCACAATTAATTGAATACTGGCTATCGGACCAAACCTGTATTTTTTTCAAGGTGGAATCTCGAGCCAATTGTTTCTCAGCAACTTCCAGGCCTCGTAGTAAGGCAGTTAGTTCTGCACGCTGATTTGTCTGGGATTCAGATAAAGGTATGGCTCCTGAAAATCGGTCTAGAACTATATATCCATTATCCGAAACTAGAAGAGCACCCCAGGCAGCATTCGCATTGCGCTTTCCATTATTAGGACATGCTCCGTCAGTGAATACATGCATTATATTTTCTTTTCTTTGTTCAGGCAGATGGTTCTGGAACTCGGCTTGCCCTTCGTCCCCGTAGATTTGCCCACTGGAAAAGAAACTCTTAGGAAATCCATGGTTTGGCATGGGCTTCTCTGGTGGCACGCTAATAAGGATATTTTCCTTGACCTCTTCTACACGATCATCATCAGTCCGTTCCTTATATATATAGGCGTCCAAAGGGCCGGTTCTCCGGAATGGCTTTTTCATTGCCTGATTGCACTTGCTTGTCTCATTGCCTTGTATCATCTTTACTTTGCTTATATTAATTTTAAGAAGGGGAGCTCAACTTTATGGGTCAACATATTTCACTTGCTTATAGTTGCACCAGTGCTCTTTTGGATTGGATACAATGGAAAAACTGCAGGACGCTACCCTTATGAAATTATTCTGCTTTTAGGATTTGGAATCCTGGGATTTCATATTTACAGTTTAACCTTGCAACTAAATACAGTAACTGGAGGAAAGAGTGATTTTTAGTCTCTAAGTAGTACAAGAACAAAAAACGCAATTGATATTGATACGATACAGATAGTGCAAACTGTTTTATTAATACATTCATTGCGAATTGTATAAACAACAGTTGAATTCGATATTGGTTTAGTGGAAACCTGGATTTCCTGACAAATCTCTGTTTCTTTACTTGTGGGATCGCGTGGAACAATAATTCTTAATTCCACTTCGGAATCTTTGGCTTCCATTTCTGTTTATGGCATTTAAAAAATATATAAATAAACTGCGATTAGATAATCTTTAGTCGATCCTTAAAATCGGCGTTAGCTTTCATATGATCCATGGCATGATAGAGAATTGCGGGATATGAATTAAACTCGCGCTTGCATGGAATGCAAGTATGAATCTTGGAATCGGCTTTTTTCTCAATCAGCGGCTCAATAGACTTCTTCAAGTGATTCCGCGCAATGTGGATTCGACAGTGTTCCTTTTTGATGAATGTTATATCACAATCATCAAATGGGCATTTAATCTCTGCAACTGGCTCCTTAGAGTGATTAAGTTTTACATGATCATCAAGGGCGTATTTCTGATAAAACTTCTTATCACAGCTCTTGCATTCATAGGAAGGCTTACCCTCGTGCTTCTTCATATGATAATGCATAGTATTTTGCTTCTCCTTTACCTCGGAGCAAATAGTGCAAACATAGAACCCTTGCTCATTTGTTTTATATTCGTAAACCATTTCTTTGCTTTGCATTTGTGAAGGGGTGCGCTTCAATTTTTACTGCCCTTTGTACTTAGTAGACGTATATCTAAACAATTATATGTGTATTAATACATGGATTTAGCACCAGAAGATGCATTTATTTCACTATCAACTCTGGAAACATATATCGAAAAATATCCAGAGGATGCGGAGAAATGGTTTGAATTTTTACATAGTAAAGAAAATACTCAGCCACGTAATCGTAGGCATATGCTGACACGTGACAGATTACCTGCAGAATTACTAGAGCCTCACGTAAATACGATAATTCCCAATACGGAATCGCCGATTGAAGATTATAAAGATGGGTGTTTATTATGTAAGAAATCATGGACATCTACTGACGGAGTTCCTAAGATTACCTTAATTTGCGGACACATGTATCATACGGTATGCTACATGTATGAATATTATGCAAATGAAACTCCAGTATGTTTAGTTCAGGATTGTGATATAGATACATGGGCTTATATTAGAACAATTTATAGAAATAACAGGGATAGAAGAAACAGGGCTGAGAATATCTTATTAGAATCCTTCAAAAAGAGAGCCGATTTTAAGGAAGATATTAGACAGCTAAGAAGCGATGTTTTTCAGTTTACTAGAGCACAGGCAACAATGGATAGATTAATTGATAATGCAAAAAAGGATCTCGCTCATAAACATTTATTTACAATAAATTATTTACGAAAGGAAATGAATACTACAGTGAAAGACTTACAGGAAACGGAAGAAATGTTAAACTATAAAAACTCAATACGCAAATTTAGAAAACATGCAACAAAGATATTCAGAAAATACCATACATCATTTAGGGAATTAAATACGCACGGAATTATAAAAAGCTCATGGAGGGTGAGGGGTGTATTGGAGCGTCATAGGCAAATAAGTTTCTATAAATTAGGATTTGGAACTTATCCAGGATTACAGGCAATGAAGGATCCACTGGCAAATCAAGAAAATAATGGGGATTCATCTTCGGATGAGTCAGGAGAAGCTGAGGCCGAAGCCGAAGATTAGTTCTCAATCTTCATAGCTAATTCCTGCCTCCCCCTCTTTTGTTCGATTTCAATCTCCTCAACCCTCTTGAATCCATATTGTCTCAACCGTTCTCTGTAAGCTCTGTCACCAATTAGTCTGCGTATTGCATCTATCCATGCATTCTCGTCATCGTGCATGCACATAATTCCAGCACCACCCACACATTCAACAAGGCCAGGAGATTCACTATGAATTACTGGAACGCCTGATGCCATTGCTTCTACTGCAGTGCGCCCCCATGTTTCATTCTTAGAAGGCATAATTAGAATACCAATTTGTTTAAATACAGAAGTAATATCCGCTTGATTTTCAATGTAAGTGAGATTATTACTATTTGAAACAGTCACTTGAGAATTATAGCCACCCTTTACACCCATAAATTGCACATCGGGCATTTTTTCTGCGAGAATTGTTAACATATCACCACCCTTATTTTTATTACAATTAATCAGGCATACTACATCATTATTTATTGTAGTTTGACGAAGACTCTTGAATTTACTTGTTTCAACATACGGTATCATCCTCATATTTTCATGAAATGTAGGTAATATATCTTGAGTCATATGGCTATTATAAATAATTACTGCAGGAAATGGTAGTTTTTGTTGCAAAATCCATGGGTAACTATTTACCATATGTATAAAGAGGTATACTGGTTTTTTTCTATTTATAATCTGTTGTAAATTTTCTATTTTATCATGCATCTGAAAAAATACTATATCTGCATTCTCGATTTGTGTTTTGCAAAAAGAATCTGTTATATCATACTTATAAATCTTAAATCCATCATATTCACTTACCTTCCAGTTATTTACACATATACTAATATTATGTCCACGAGATCGCATGTATTTAATTGTTTCATATGCACTTAATTCAGAACCAGCAAATGTTGTTGGAAGAAAATTATCAGATAACAAGAGAATTGTTTTTGAAGATCCTGTTTTAGAGATTTCTTGAATTCTTGTTTCTTTTATTTCATAGTCCATAGTTTTAAACTTGGGAAATGGAGCCTGATTGGTTTGATAAAATGGTGTAAGTATAATACATGTAAGTGCAATAAATACAAATCCAAGGAGTTCCCTAGACATTCTATCTTCTCCAATATATTTAATCTTTTTTATAGATACTTAATATAATGGCTCGTTCTAGTACGCGTAAAATGCCTGCTTCTGGCTCAAAAGCTCAGGTTTGGCACGGGACTGCTAGACATACCCCGGGAGGTCTTACCCGTAAGGATTTAATGAAGACAAAGAAGGGTCGCATTGTAAGCCGTAGGAAGCATGCAATTGGCCTTCGTCGTATTCGTTCTCTTCGTAAGCTTGGATTCAAGGCTAAGAAGGGGACGTTCAAACTCTTCAAGAAGTAATATAGCGATAGGGGCTATGGCTTCGCCTAACCCTATAACCCCACCCAGTGGCTTCGCCTAACCTAGTGGCTTCGCCTAACCTAGTGGCTTCGCCTAATCTTTATGAATTTCTTTGAATCCTATTTTTCTTAAATAGTTTTCTAGTCTTTCGTCTACCACCTTTTGACTTAAGCATTTTATAACCTAAAAATGCAGCAATTCCAGCCGGTAGTATTCCACCAACACTACCATACTCTCCTGTAGCTACATTTTTAGCTACTCCAGCTGCACCAATAACACCATTTTCGGAAATAGTATCTATATAAAATTGAGGATGTCTTACATAAATATCATATGTATTATCGCCATATGGGCTATAAATACTCGAGTAATCTTCCCAGCAAGCGGGAATTATTGATCCAGATATGATTTTTGCTTTTAATCCTATATCACTAGAACTGCTACCATTTTGGGTCGTGCTATAGAATTTACTTCTTATATCTCTACAGGCACATAGAACACGAACATTATCAATCAAAAAATACAGCGGTGGATTAAATGCACCTCCTCCTCCGAGAAGCATTTTTGAATATATTTTTTTGTATTTTCCCCAAATTTCTCCTATACCTTCTTGCATTGGGACTTTCTTAATTTCTGGTCCGGATATCACTTTGTATGTTTTCCATATATTTCTAGTAGTTGCTTTATCCAAATAAGGTGCCCATGCATCATCAAAACTCTGGTTTGTATTAGGTGGTGTAATGGCCTTTCCATTAGGCCTTCCATCAGGAAATCCCGGAGTTCCATTAGTATCGGGTTTTAGAGCTATATTCCCCATCTATCTTACAATCTTAATTATTCACTTAATCTCTCTGTAACTGTTCGCAGGATTGATCGCAAGTCAGATAAATGAAGCCGCAGGGCTCCATTGATTTCTGGATAAAACCATGTAGCATTATATGTTGGCATAGAACCAACGAGCTGAACCGAACCTTGAGTTCCTAAACGCTGATCAATCATGGACAGGCAGAGACTAGCACCAGACCCTCGAAGCTCTCGGTAGATACTTCGAAGATCTAGAGTCTGTAGTAAGGCTTGCACTGCTGCAGGAAATCCAGCAGTGGTCTTTATGAATTGTGTATCTGTAATGAGATCCAGTCTTGGAAGGAAGATTGCATGGGGTAGAACCGTAAGATTAGTATCTGAAGAAATATCCTTGAGGCAAATAAAGGTTGGACCCTTTGCGCTCATCATAGCCTTTTGCCAGAATGCTTGAGGCACCTGGAGTTTAGGACTTATTACAACTAGGACGGGAGATTTCAGATGTTGCAAGACAGAGAGGAATAAGCTCCAGTCTGTCTGAGATTCCGGGATAAAGGTCATCTCCCAGGGGAAGGCTAAATGCCATGCCTTAGAATCTAGTTTAGAAAGAAGCAAGATATGCGTTTGAAAGGGCGCTGAACCTGAAATAAGCTGGTCGTAGAATCCATTTGGCAGTGAGCAAGTTTCAGAAGGAAGGATCCATTGGCTTATACGTCCACGGAGATTTTCGTCAAAGGCCTCTAAGGATATAGAACCCATATCTAATTGTATTTGGGCCAAAGAACTTGGAGAAAAAACGCTTATGTATAGTAGTATGAATACTATACAAAAGATTCTTGCCTTAGCCTTACTTACAGGGCTAATTGATTTACCTTGGCTCTTTATTCAGGGGCCAGCTGTGCAGGAGATCGTGCGAAATATTCAGGCGGATAGATCAATGAATGTGCGGCTTTGGGGCGCAGTGCCAGTATATCTGGCTCTTGGTTATCTTATTTCAGAAATCCATTCGGCCCCTCGTGCATTCTTAGCTGGTATGGCTACCTATGCAGTGTATGATTTCACTCAGATAGTTACTTTTGATAAATATCCCTTGTGGTTTGCATTTGTTGATTCTATGTGGGGCGGAGTTCTAATGGCCCTTGTGTGGTGGGTTGGACTTCAGTTTGGCCTTACGAGTGCAAATAGATAATTAAAGAAAGGGATTATGTGCCCACTGGAAAATTCCCTGTCTCTGTCTGGGCCTGCAATCTAATTTGCCCGCCGAACAATTTGCCTTAATCTGACCTGAGTGGCGTGTAAATGCCTTCCATCTAGAAATCTGAACCTTATCTAACTCAGGAATTCTGCGCCCCATCCAGTACCGACAATACCATTGAAACCATCCGCGCTCATCAGGATTCACTTTTGGATCTGAGAGTTCAGGATGCTGACCCTTCTTTGTGCCCCCAGGAAGCCAGCCAGATTTAACCCAATAAGAAAGAGGTTGCCGTGAATCTACTCCAAAGAGATTCACTGAAACATCCGAGGCCCCAGGGCACAAGGAGCCCATTTGAATTGCATTAAGAAACCATTCAGCAGGAAATTCTAGAAGACAATCATTCAGATATTTACCTTCAAATGCCCCACCTGCCAAAATTTCTCCAGGGGTGGCATACGGTTTGAATTCTGGAGCAAATCCTTCACCAGGCGATTCTTCCAGCTTATAACTGTATCCCTTACGCATCTTATTCCATACCTTGATTGTGTCACCTTTCTTAAATGTTGCAAATGGCTTTCCCTTGGAAACCAAAATCTGCATCATTTCATCCGTTGTTTTTAGCTTAAGAATCCGTGAATCCATCTTACTTTACCCTGCTATAAAAAATGAGTTACATTATTTTGTAGTGTAAGTTACATACACATGGACTCACTACCAAAGACTCATGCGCTGACAAAGGAGGAAGAGGAGTTTGTGAAGAAGCTTTCGCCGAAGGAGAAGGAACTGCATCTTCTGGCAATTCAGCTTCTAGAGACTTCTTATAGACCGGAGTGGTCTCATATGTATAAAGAGAAGGCGCATCCTAAGAAGTAATTACTCAATAACATATACTCCTTTTTTTTAACGTGCTGTAATCGATTGCTTAATAGTTTAAGCTAAGTAGAGATGTCATGTCCTTACGCACACGCCTTAGGAGTTCCAGGGGAGGGAGTTCATGCCCAGAGATTTATGGGCCTTGCAGTAAATGATGTAATTGCTACAGTTGTTGCGGCTCTGTTAACTGCATGGTTCTTCAAGATATCATTTTTGTATTCGGTCATAGGATGGGTTGTTGCAGGTGAGATCTTACATTATGCATTTGGAGTCAATACGGCATTTTTAAAAATGCTAGGTATAAGACCATGTAAATCTTAGATTCGCTTTACACGGATAACTCTATCCGCCCGCATACCAGTCAAAGAAAATTCGCCATTTATATGTTTTAGTAGGGAATAATCATAAATGTTTCCGACCTCTACTACTTGAACACCCGTTGATACTCCATCTAAGATAAATTCAATAGTATCACCTGGCTTTATTGATGAGAGACCCATTGTAAATTGGCTACGTGATACGGGGTGATACCACTCATCTGATGAATTCTGACCCCATTCAAGAATACATGCATATTCCTCCTTATTTGCATACAGTGCCATAGACATTATAGTCGTTGTATAAAGACTACGTTTAGGCATGTCGATGTTTAAATTAAATGATCTTACTTTAAAAAATCGCGCTATCAATAAACACTCGCATGCCATCATTGCGATATGGTGGTGTCATTTATTATCAAGTAAGGCATGCAATTTCCTGTAAACTTTGCAGAGATACTATTGAAAGCAAGCATACCCATGATTTTAAGATGTGTTCTTGTGGGTCAATTGGAATTGATGGAGGAATCGTTTCAGGAAATAGGATAATTGGAGATTGTGAAAATATTGAGCCACGGGGTATGTATGCTGCAACTGTAAATGGAAAGAAATACTGGCTTCCTCAAGAAGTCATTGAAAATCATTATTATCGCCTAAACGCTTCAAGATAAATCGTAGTAGTTCTAAATAAAATTAATGCCCAAAACTTTTTTCGCTGCACATAATATCATTGCCACGCTGAAAAACCTCCGGCAACTTGTATCATCCTTTCCCAAGGCAAATGGGTCATCCGGTTCTATCGCTGTTCTAAATAAGTCACGCATTGAGACCCAATGGCATACATGGGCCAAAGCACTCCCAACAATTAAGCCCTATTACGCTGTAAAGTGTAATCCTGAACCTTTTCTTCTTAAAACTCTCATTAATAAGGGTGCAAACTTTGATTGTGCTAGTCTGAGAGAGGTGCACGACGTGCGATCATGTAATACGGCGTATGATATGCCAAAGCCTGAAATCTTATATGCTCATCCTCTTAAGTCTGAGAGAGATATAAGAGTAATTGGAGAGAATCATATTCATACCACAGTGGTGGATTCTGTGGAGGAGTGTGATAAGCTGACAAAGACCGGCTGGCAGGGGAATGCCTTGGTCCGTATTGCGGTCAATGATAAGGAAAGTAAGATGCCATTCTCAGTGAAATTTGGTGCAACTGAAAAAGAACTGGATCAGATTGCAAAGGCATCTCTGATTTCGTTGAATGGTATTTCATTCCATGTTGGCTCAGGATGCGAGAATCCCATGCAATACAAGGATGCGATTGAATATGCGGCAGAAGTTGGATTTGCGATTTTAAGAAAATATGGACATGACCCAAAGATTGTAGATATTGGTGGAGGATTCTCCTCTGATCCTAGCACATTTGCTAACACGGCAAATGTAATTCAAGAAACTCTTAAGAAAATTCCGAAGAATCGTATTATGATTGCAGAGCCTGGGCGATTCTTTGCCCAGCCAAGTCAGGATCTCTTTGTTAAAGTAATTGCAAAAAAGAATGGACCGAATGGCCTTCGCTATGTTATTGATGAGTCGCTCTACGGTCATTTTTCCTGCATTCCCTTTGACCATCAGAAACCTGCATTTATGCGTATACCTCAGGGTAGTCATGTTGAGAGACCGGTAAAGGAGGCTATCTTATTTGGTCGAACCTGTGATAGCTTGGATGTAATTGCCAAGGGGCCAATGGAGGAGTTGGTTGTTGGAGATTGGTTATACTTTCCCTTAATGGGGGCTTATACGGCTGCAACGGCATCTGAATTTAATGGCTTCCCGAAGCCAGACTTGGTTGAAGATGTGAATAATTTGCTGCCTACAGTTGAAGAGGCCTGGAACTTAACAAATGAATTTCACCGAAGCAATGCAACTCTAAAATTCTCAAACGCTCTGGAACCAATTGTTTAAGATCTAACAATATATATCCTCTCTAAAATACAACTCGCACTTATATTCAGGTGGAGGTAGTTTCGCCTTAATTCGGATTAGAACCAGTTCATGAAAGGGAACTGGCCCAGGTGATTTCTCCTGATTATAGGTTTTTATAGTATGATCACTATGAATACTAAATAGATTACCCAGAATAACACGAAACTTGTGTTTCACAAACTCCAGGTGCTTCTTAGTGATTTCCTGAATTTCTTCATAAAATTCAGAAAATAACTCTGGATATTCAATTTGAACCTTTGCCCATAGCCATTCAGTATAACCAATCTCATCGGAAAACTCGGGTAGAGGATGATCCGGATTGCATCGTGTAATAATATCTACAATGTTTACTCTATAAAGAATTTTCAAGATTGCATCTGCTAATTTACTTATCATATGTTTGTCCTTGATAGACTTCTTGTGTAGATGATGCGTCATATGATACGGTTGTTCAATGGTATCGTGAATGTAGCTATGACACATTTGGCAGTCCATTATTGTTGCGGCTACTGAAATACATAGGCACAGGCGCTTCAATTTTTCATATATCTAGCTTAAACCATATAGTGCAAGCATAGGTAGAATGCCTAAGGTTCTTTCTGATGGCTCTGGATCAATTGAGCTTCTCGGTGTCTTTGGTGATGATCTCACAGTTGTAAATGCAGCACGTGTGAGTTTTTCTAAGGAGTCTAATGAGCTAGGAGATTCTGATAAGAAACTAATTAATTACCTGGCTAAGCATAATCATGTGAGTCCTTTTTTTCATCCCCAGGTGCGCCTTAGAATTAAGATGCCGATCTTTGTTGCACGCGAGTGGTATAGACACACGATTGGGTTTGCACGTAATGAAGTGAGTAGACGATATGTGGATTCTCAGCCAGAGTGTTATTTACCTCAGTTGGAGTCTATTAGAGCAAGGGATCCCAGGCTGAAGCAGGGTTCTAAGACTACACCTGCTGATAAGGCGGACCTTGCCAGACAGTGTATGGATGATTTGACCAAGTCGTCACTTGAAACGTATAATGCGCTCCTAGAAGCCGATGTAGCTCCCGAGGTTGCTAGAATGATTTTACCCCAATCAATGCATACCGAGTTTATTGAGACTGCTTCTCTTTATGCATATGCACGACTCTGTAAGTTACGCCTGAGTCCAGATGCTCAGCATGAGATCCGACTCTATGCCCAGGAATTAAGTAAGCTTCTAGAAACAAGATTTCCTGTATCATGGGCGGCATTAAATCAATAGTGGTATAAAAATGAAACATATACCTTATAATAGATAGGTATGAAGTGGTTAGTCATGTTATTATCCATAGGCCTGGTGGCTGCTACACCCCCAGGCTTAGAAGAATTTAGTATTGAGCGTAATCTAGGTATTGTTCCAACTGCAACAGGAACTATGTCTAAGACATCAACTAAGACTACTACATCTACGTATTCAGCAAGGGCGTCTAGAGATGATACTCCAACCCAAGTCTCATCACGGACAATGAGACCCACGATTGCTTTCACAAGAACTGCTGCGATAAGTAAGACTGCGACTGCAAGTCCTCGGACAACCTTATCCTCTATGACATCAAAGACAAATACGGGAAGTGTTACATCTACAAAGACTACTACTGCATCTAAAACAGTTAGTGGATCCTCTACACAATCACGCACTTCTAGTGCTAGTCCAACTATGTCAAGAACGACTGCGCAATCTAAGACTTCAACTGGTAGCCCATGTGGCACTCTCACAGGCCGTGGATCCAGGACTTCCTCTGCATCTCCATCATTTTCACGATCTCAAGTTGCAACTAGGACAAATTTAGTGACAAGAACTAGCACCAGTTCTATAACTGCAACAAGGACCTCAACGGGTTCATCAAGTGCAACTAGAACAATTACACAATCAAAAACACAGACTGCATCTTCAACTCTTTCACGCTCTCCAGCTGTAACGAGAACACAAACCGCAACTGGCACCTCATCTCGCTCTATAATTCCAACAAGAACAAATACCCGCTCATTAATGTCTAGTAAGACTTCAACTGCTAGCACGTGTTCAACTGTAACACCAATGATTACTAGAAGTCTCAGAGATTCTGCAAGTCCGACTAGAACAATTAAAAACACAGTTTCTTCTTCTTCAAGTCCGACTCTAACAATTACGGGTATAATAACTAAAACATCAACTGCATCAATCTGTGTTTCTGCAACGGGGCGTATTTCTAGAACAGAGACTGTTACAATCACGGTTACACCATCTGTTTCTGCGGCACCTGGGCCTTCAGTAAGTCCAACATTTAGTTCTATAGTAACAGGGAGTTCTTCATTTACTAGAAGTGCCCAGCAATCTAAGACTAGCTCTGGGACTGCAACATTCTCTGGAAGTTCTTCGCAGTCCAAGACGTCTACTGTATCAGTAACTCGCACAAGTTCTACTTCGCAATCCAAGACTTCGTCTGCAAGTGGAACTATAACTGGATCCTTGAGGAATTCAATGAGTCCAGTTAGATCTGTATCTCAAACGCGCTCTATGGCTGAAACCAAGACTCCAACATCGTGTCCAACATATAGCTTGAGCACAACGTCCTCTTCTACTGGATGTCAGACAAAGAGTCAGTCTCTCAGTTCAACTCCTTCTCAGACATTTACCTTTATCAGGCAGACTATAACAAATACTTGGACTCCTTCTCTTTCCCCAACAGGGTCCTATATAACAGTAACTTCAGCGCCATCTATATCTGCTATTCCATCCAATTCAGCAATGCATACTCTATCTTACACTGGATCTTCTTCTCAAACATTGAGTGAAACAATGTCAGTATCTTCTACGGGTTCTTCTGCTTCATCACCATCTATATCTTCATCAGTTTCTACAAGCAGTAGTAATTCCCAGAGCTCTACTGAAAGCTCTAGTTCTACAAATTCAGTATCCAGTTCTAGTTCTATATCAAAGACTGCAACTATAACTGTAAAACCAACGATCACATCATATATTTCAAAATCCGCCTCACTTTCACCGAGTCAAAGTGTAACTCCCTTGAAATCAAGGACGAATACTGCTTCTGTGTCGGTTTCTAAGACTTCTACATCACAGGCATCCTTATCAGCATCTATTCGCCCCACATTTAGTCCTTCAAAGTCAACTACGTCTACACTTCAAGCCACATTAACAAGCACATCAACTGTATCATATTCAGCTAGTTCAATTAAAAGTAGTTCTTCAAGTGTATCTAAAACTACATCCATACTATCATCGTTTAGTTCAAGTCCATCTTACTCGCTAGAATCTTCACCGTCATCTTCTTCCAGTATATCTCAATCTGCTTCCCCTATGAATACAATGTCTCTTATATTCTCCATATCGTCTTCTCACTCTGTATCATCTACTGTATCAGAGACCCCTATTAACTCTATAACAAATCTAGCATCTGTGTCAAATTTAAATACTGCATCATGGATTTCATCGAGTTCCGAGACCCCAATTGTATCTATAACAAGTTCAGCATTACATTCTATATCTCCTATTGTATCCTATTCTCATTCAGTTTCTACAAGCATATCAACTTCTATTTCTGCTTCTTTACTGCAATCTTCTTCTGCTTCAGCAATTGTTTCTAGTTCAGGATCGCCATTTATATCTGGTTCATCAACGCCACGTGGATCACCATCTGCATTACAAAGGCTCTCTGACAGTGCATCAAATTATGCATCTGTAACTTCATCTGCTTCTCCTTCCATCACACACTCCTTCAGCCCAATTATATCATTAAGCTCAGTTCATTCTAGATCGTCTACTGTATCTATTACACAATGGCCTTCTGCATCACCTGGATTAACTCCATCACCGAGTTCAACTGTTTCTTCTACGGTTTCTCAACATGCAACCACTTCACCCGTTATTTCTGGATCGCCATTGCTAACTGGTTCTCTAATAGGCACACCGTCTTCATCTGCTACATCTATAACAAGCCTTGGGGCAACTTATTCATCATCCCCAGCTGCATCTTCTTCAATACAATCCACTACATCAACGACTCCCTATTATTCTGGATCACCATTGATCTCAACTTCGGCGAGCTCGTTTGAATCCTCTTCTCAGATGCCCTCTTTCTCTAGATTTGCCTCAGATACAGGGTCTAATTCAAAATCAAATTATCTTACAAATTCAGCAATGCATTCTATCACAGTCACACAGTGTGCATCTCAGTCTTCTTCATCTACACAGTCAACTTCATTTAGTGGTTCAGTTTCTCCAAGTCATACGGCGTCTAGTTCATCCAATATTTCTCAGTCGCCTATATCTTCATATAGCACGTATGTAACTGTATCTTCTATTCAATCACTTACATCGACTCCGACTCCTTCAGCATCGCCAACTCCAACTGGAACTCAATCTGCAACTGAGACACCTTCTACAACAATAACAATGAGTGGCACAGTTACACCAACAACCTCGGCGACTTCCACTATGACAGGAACCCCTACAACAACTGGAACTTCTTCTTTAACAGGTACCACAACAAGCTCAGGGACATCATCAGTAACTCCTTCTGTAACGGGCACTACAACAACCTCAGGAACATCATCTGTAACTCCTTCTGTAACGGGGACCTCATCAAGCTCAGGAACATCATCGGTAACTCCTTCTGTATCTGGGACATCCTCAAATTCTGGAACGCCATCAGTGACTTCTTCAACTTCAGGAACACCATCGCGCTCAGGAACATCATCGGTAACTCCTTCTGTAACGGGCACTACAACAAGCTCAGGCACATCATCAATCACTTCATCTGTAACTGGGACATCCTCAAAGTCTGGAACGCCATCAGTGACTTCTTCAACTTCAGGAACACCATCGCACTCAGGGACATCATCGGTAACTCCTTCAAATTCAGGAACATCATCAAGGTCAGGAACACCTTCTGCAACCTCTTCTGTAAGTGGCACTCCATCAAGATCTGGGACACCATCGGTAACTTCTTCTGTAAGCGGAACTGCATCAAGATCTGGAACACCTTCTGTAACTCCTTCAAAGTCTGCTACTTCATCTAGCTCTGGAACACCTTCAAGATCAGTAACACCATCAAGATCTGCAACTTCTTCGGTTTCTCCTTCGAGGTCAAGGTCGCCTTCTTCATCAGGAACACCTTCAAGATCAAGATCACCTTCTGTAACTCCTTCAAAATCAGGAACACCTTCAGTAACTTCTTCAAAATCAGGAACGCCATCTGTATCTCCTTCACGATCATCATCAATAACTGCAACAAAAACACCTTCAAATACAGGGACTCCCTCACCAGGATCATCTATGAGTTCAACAACATCGAGGACTGCAACAATAACCCCATCGGTTACACCTTCCAGATCAAGTTCATCTTCAGTAACTCCTTCAAAGACAGCAACGCCCTCAAGGTCAGGAACACCTTCTAAGTCAGGAACACCTTCAGTAACTCCTTCAAAATCAAGAACACCTTCAGGAACATCTTCAGGAACACCTTCAAAATCAGGAACACCATCAGTAACTCCATCAAGATCAGGGACGTCTTCAAGATCATCATCTTCTTCAGTAACCCCTTCAACATCAAGAACACCCTCAGTAACACCTTCAAGAACCCCTTCAGGAACACCTTCAAAATCAGGAACACCATCAGTAACTCCATCAAGATCAGGGACGTCTTCAAGATCATCATCTTCTTCAGTAACCCCTTCAACATCAAGAACACCCTCAGTAACACCTTCTGTAACACCTTCAAAATCTGGCACACCTTCTAAATCAGGTACGCCATCTAGGTCAAGGACCGCAACTCGTTCAAGGACACGATCGTAAATTAATTATGCAGAACTTTATAAGTATAATAATTGTAATATCTATATTACAAGCTTATACGCGGTAAGTAATAAGTAGTTCTAGACTTTGACATTCTTTTTTATCCTCTATAATGAAAAAATCTCGCTAGCCCGAGTAAGAATGGAGGAAATAAAATGGGCCAATGCGGCCGAATTGGGTCATATGACACAAATGGTGTCACTTTCAAAAGAGGACAGGGCGCGTATTTCTGAATTCCTGGTAATTGCAAATGAATCTCATTATAATGAAAAATTAGAAAAGCTAAAAACATATTTTTTATCTGTGCCAGATTCTAAACCATTTATGGATGCTTTGCAAACTATAAATGAAGAAGATATAAAATTACCATGGCAGAGATGGTTTCCTATTGAAGAAACACCGAGCACTCACATATTGCATGCATCTTACTTAAGAGTTCCATCTCGAGCAACAATTATAACAGATCTCCACCGTGGATTACCGATGCCAGATATTTTTCATCGCACGGAAAATATTCTGGTTTCAACTATGAAATATACAATCGGCGATTTAAAAACGTTTTATTATATATTGAAACCCTTTGGCTATAAGTTTCCATGTGTTATTTGGGATAAAGAAATACAATTTAGATTATTTGACATTTCTAATCCACACTATGTGAAACTCAGTCATCCTGATTCAAAATTCAGAGGAGGGCCTACACCGATTATTAAGAATGGCAAGCGTATACCAATGATGACCGATATAGAATATATGGCTGCATATAAAAAATACTTGTTAGACAAGGAAATAAAAGAGCGACAGAAAATCCACGAGCAAAATGCAGAAGTAAATTATTCACTCTTTACATTATGATTAGGAGCAACCATCTCCACTACGATACGTGTAATACTCATTAATATAATTGATGAATATGACACTTGTGTGCTTGAAATTACTTGAACAACAGACTGACATACGGGGCTTCCTGTTGTGATTATACCATTTATATATCCTACAAACCCATCTTGAACACATGCATAATTATAGAACTTTATTGCAGCATAATGTGTTGAATATGCAAGTATGCTTGCTGCAATATTCTTAAGAATTACCGCGCTCATACAAACCGTGAATTGATAAAACATTTCAATTTTATCACTTCCATGAAATAAATAGTCTGCATAATGGCTTCTCCTCATATTCATCTTCCACGAATCCTACAAAACACCCTTCCAGAAGCTGTTTCATTGAATTCTGTATAAGAAGTAATGAAGCTCTGTCGAGGGTTTGTGCAATTTCAATAGGAAGATCTAGCGTTACTTCCGTATAACCAAGCTTGGCTGCATCCTTAATGTAGCGATCACCACGTTTCTTAAACCAATGGAGCCAGCCTTCGGCTGTTTCCATAAGGGGAATCTTTTCATCAGATTGCACTTGTGCTAAAATCTCCTGGAGTTCTTTAGCGCTTATAATACTCATTTGGTTTGCTTGTATTTTAAAAATAAAAACAAATCAAATTTTGTTACTGGTTATTTTTGTATAAAAGATAGTTTACTCTGATTCCTCAATATCTGAATCAGGGAAAGTAGTATCAACGCAGTCTTTCTCCGCATCGTAACGCCCTTTGTATGCACCGACACCATTAACGGAAACCCCATAGAGCTTTTCAGAGTTTGCATCGTAGAAATATGACTTCCCTTGAATATTCATCTTTTTTACCTTTACCGTTATAAACTCCTCAATTGTAATTGGTGGAGCAATAGACTCAATGAATTTAGGATCGTGGTGAATCTCTTCAGCCTGTGGAATCGACGGAGGTGTTGGTAAGAGCACATCTAGTTTTACTGGCTTTCCAGATTTAACGGCTTTTACTGCTTTAGCAGCTTTCTCTTCAGGTGTCTTTTTCTTATATGCGCGTTTTTGTTTTACTTGGACATCAGCTTGCGCCACGGGCTCAGCTTGCGCCACGGGCTCAGCTTGCGCCACGGGCTCAGCTTGCGCCACGGGCTCAGCTTTAATAGCAGATTCTACTTCAGTAATAGGCTCTGCCAATACCTTCTTTCTTCCCATACATGCATTATCAACTGCCGCCTTAGCCCTGAGTTCATCCACCTCTAGAATCTTCCAACCCTCCTTAATTAGCTTCAGATAAAATCCAGAACCATATAGTTTACTATCTGATGGATATGGTCCTCCTATAATCCCATGATCACATTTGGGATTTGCCTGATACTTGTATTTAGGCAACTTGTATGAGCAATCTGCACATGTTTGGCCATCTACAATTACCTTATTATGGCAGCGGTATTCTACCCAGATGTGGCGACCAGGCTTTCCATCCTTGTCGATAAGACGAATGGTATCCCTGTCGGCACATGCTCGTCTTGAAATACATGTTGCCATTGTTGCTGTTTACAGCACGTAAAAGGAAATCAAATTTATCAGCTTGCTTCCCCCTCATTATATATCTGAAGGGTTCTGGCACTAGGGTCTGTTGTCTCAGGGCACCACTGTGGCATCCAGCGGTATGGAACTGTAACATGTAGTGTAGAGAGGCCGTATGTTGATGTAAAAAAATGTCTGTAATAATATTCCTCAGCAGTTCGTGGAATCATATGCTTAGAATAAGAAAGTGTAGCCTTCATCATCCAATCCTTTGGCACAAGCTTTTCAACACGCTCTTGAATTTCCTGAAACCATGCCTTCTCAGGTGTTGAGACACCGTCGCTGAATGCCTCCTTGCGTCGCCAAAGGACTTCTGGAGGCAGTGTGGCACCATCGTCAAATGCAGATCTCAGAATGAATTTCTCCATTTGTGATCCTTTTACGGGTTTCAGGAATCTCGGGTGTATACTGCGCACTACTGAGACAAATTGCTTATCTAGGAATGGAGTTCTGGCCTCCAGGCCATTTGCACTCATTGAACGATCGCTGCGCAGAACATCAAACATATGAATGTCATTCAGTAGACGCTCAGTCTCGGCCTGAAATGCCTCCTCATTTGGTGCATTATTAAAATATAGATAGCCTCCGAACAGTTCATCCGAGCCATCGCCATTAAACACCACCTTACAATCAGTTAACTCTCTGATTTTCTTCCCGATTAAATAATTTCCAACGCTGGCTCTTACTGTAGTTGTATCATAAGATTCAATTGCCTTGATTACCTCCGGTATAGCATTAAAGAATTCATCGGGGGTCATTTTAATTTCCATATGGTCCGAACCAATCCAGTCTGCTACGATGCGGGCATGGGCTAAATCTGATGAGCCCTCAAATCCAATGGAAAATGTTTTTAGTGGAGGCTTATTTAGATTTCTCAGATTATTCTGGACTAGGGCGGCAATCAAGCTACTATCAAGTCCTCCGCTCAGAAGACATGCAATGGGTCGCTCTGTTAGAAGCCGCTTCCTGACAGATTCTTCTAGAGCATATCTAAGTGTATTAGATGCTTCAACGAATCCAGATGTTTCAGATGGTCTAAAACATGGATTAATCATCCAGCCTACACTGTGGTATCTGAAATCATTCATAAGATTCATCGTTGCCACATCATAGCACTGCACTGTTCCTGGCTGAAAGGTTAGTACTGACTCAAAATAGGGGACAAGAGCTTTTAGTTCTGATGCAAACACAAGAGTAGTAAATTTAGAATGATATACTGGAACAGGTGAATTATTTATATTTGCAAGAGATAACTCGGTATTTGGCCTGCAGCCGATAAAGAGAGGGCGGATACCAAAGGGGTCACGTGTTACAACTAGTCTCTGGCGCTCTGCATCATACAGTGCAATGGCAAAGACACCATCGAGGGCACGTGCAAATGCAACCAGATTATCACGATGCCTCATATATAAATCTCCAATGCACTCGCAATCGGATCCGGTATTTTCTAGGCCGAGGCTCTCTTCCAAATCCTTGGAATTATAGATTTCTCCATTACAAATCCATGTTAGGGGGCCCTTTGTATATGGCTGCATTCCTGCATTTGTCAATCCATTGATTGCAAGCCTGGTGAATGCCATCGTTACTTTCTCATTCAAGTGAACAATGCGTGTTCCTTCCGGTCCTCTAGCCTCTAGTTGCTTTACCCAGGGTGTAGGATCTTGAGGGTCGTTATTAGACCCAATGCGACACCAGATTCCACACATTGCTCTTCTTAGAAATCTGCGACAAATGTTTAGACCTTATAGAATGGATGCAATTGAAGATATTTCATCTGGAGTATATCGTTTTATAAAGTATTCAATACTTATTGGTATGGCATTTGGATTTATCACTTTATTTATTTCATCTATTTTAGTTCATGATACTGCATATATTCAGAAACATCCTAGATTTTTTCTGGGCGAAACATTATTCATGGGAATTTTAACAACCATACCAGTTGTGCTAATATGTTATTTAAGAGGTGTAGATAAGAAGGGAATTATAATTGATTCTGGATTAATTTTCTTAAAAATGATTTTACTGCACATTGGATTTCAGTTGTCAGGTGTTTACAGTGTTATTTTTCCTAACAGCGCCTAAGGTATTATAAAATTCTCTATATAGAATGCAGGTTAAAGATAAAGCTGAGAGACTCAAGGAAACAATCACATTATTGAAAAAACTACCTGAGGTAGGAGTTGCAAGGGAATCATATGCATATAGTCAAGTGCAGGATTTAATGACCGAGTGGGTTAATGGGGGTGGGTATAAAAAAGAAGTGATTGATTTTGAATCTCATATAGGCACTTTAACTTTACCGATTGTTGAAGGTCGCGTTAGTTCTCTTGACCTTAAGGTGAAGAAATAATTTTTTTAACTGTATGAAAATCATACACATAAAAAAATTTGGTCCAGGCGGGGCTTGAACCCGCGACTTTGGCGTATCTCCTAACGCATTGTTGCTTTCTATATACTCTGAAGTATAAGCACCACGCTCTACCAGCTGAGCTACAGGACCAGGGGGGCTTCCGTCCTACAAGCCTATTTGTAAGAATAGGCTTGGGATTTAGGCCCACGATTTTTATGGCGAGGACTTACTCAATTTTTGCCCCATTGCCCCTTAAACTTCCTCAATAAAGCAATACAGAATATCTCTTACAAACCGATAATGTAACTTGACCATTACCTTCTCATCGACCATATCTAGGTCACACGACATTACTAGAGTCTTATGTTTCTTTTTTAATTCATCTTCACCATCTGGATCACTATACATATATTTAGTCCAAGTTGCTTTTGCAAGTTTTAAGAAGTAATCTTCAAGTTCAACCGCGGGAGGAATCACTATCATTGTATATTTGCTGCAAGGAATTCAATTATGTTCAACTTTTACAATACAGTAAGGAATGCATGTGACATTAATTTTAAATAATTCAAGCAGTGATTTATTTTTGAGAGGAGGGAATTCTTTTACAGGAAATGTCCTATATATTTTTTCGGGTGGAACATAATTTTTATCCGAATAAAACTCTTGTATTTTATAAATCTCTGTATTTGAAATGGGTTGCTCAGACTTATCAAGATTTTTATATTCTTCTATTAAATCTATTCTGGTAATTACTTTTTCTAAGGATATTTGTCAACTTTATTTGTTGAAAAATTGAAGTCACTTACTAAAGTATGGAGGGTACACAAATGGAGTTTCTGAAAATTGCGGATGTCAAACAGGCACCCACAGATATGCCACAGGACCCCCCAATCAATTACAAATTTCCTCTGGATCCTTTTCAGCAGCATGCACTAAAGGCAATCTGTAATGAGGAGAATGTCTTGGTCACGGCTAAGACTGGCTCTGGTAAGACTCTCGTGGGTGAGGTTCAAATTGCTTATTCCTTGAGAAAGGGTATGCGTGTCTTCTACACAACTCCGATCAAGTCTCTGTCAAATCAGAAGTTCAATGATCTGAAGGCTCAGTTCGCAGATACTACGGTTGGAATCATGACTGGAGATATGAAGTTCTGTCCTGATGCTAATGTGGTTATCATGACCACTGAGATTCTGAGGAATCTTCTCTTCAAGCAAGGCTCCCCCACTAAGGACATTGGCCCTACTGCGAGTCTAAGCCTTGATGGGTTGGATGCAGTTATCTTTGATGAGTGCCACTACATCAATGATAAGGACCGAGGGCATATCTGGGAGGAGATTATGATTCTCTTGCCCCCAGAGGTTAAGATGGTAATGTTGTCGGCTACTCTAGATCATCCTGAATACTTTGCAGAGTGGCTAGGGGATCTGAAGAAGCGTCCAATTAATCTGATTAGCACTGAGTATCGTATTGTGCCTCTGACACATACTCTTTGGTATAATGAGCAATTCCATACCCTTATGGATGCCAGGAATATCTACAATGATCGCACATACAAGGATTGGATTGCATGGCGTCTTGGACAGGAGAAGGCTCATGATAAGTTTCAGCAGAAGGTTCGTGATGCACGCGCTGCAGGTCAGGAGGGACCAATTGAGGGAAAGACAAGACCTACTTCATTCCTTCATCAGATGAATGCGCTTATCGTAACTCTGGAGTCAAAGCAACTCTTGCCTGCTCTGTTCTTTGTCTTGTCCAGGAAGGATTGTGAGAAGTATGCTCAGAAGGTTGAGAGCACACTCATTACATCATCTGAGAAGGCGGAGGTTATTCATATCTGGAACTATCAGCTCAGGCGGCATCGGGCCGAGCTTGAGAAACTTGGACAGTATCACCATGTGCGCGCCCTGGTTGAGCGCGGAATTGCCTTTCACCACAGCGGCCTTGTTCCGATGCTGAAGGAAATTATTGAGATTCTGTTTTCCAAGGGGTTCATTAAGGTTCTCTTTGCAACGGAGACATTTGCAGTGGGAATTAACATGCCAACAAAGACGGCTGTATTCGTAGGAGTCAAGAAGTTTGACGAGGAGGTAAATGATATGCGTATACTTACGACTGCTGAGTATCTTCAGATGGCAGGGCGGGCAGGGCGGCGTGGCTTGGATACTATGGGCACTGTCATTTACTTGCCAGATAGGAATCCATTGGAGCCTCATGAGATGCAGGCAATGATGTGTGGTTCAAAGTCCCCAGTGACTTCTAGGATGGAGTTTGATTATGACTTTATCATGAAGACAATCCAATCTGGGAATACTTCGTGGATGGATATTCTGGAGAAATCCTTTTGGCGACGACAGCGCCAGGAGCTAATTGATGACTACGAGGCTGAGAGCGCAAAACATCGCGCGCGAATGGAGAAACTCAAGATTACTGCGTATGAGTTGGGGATTATTCAGCAGAAGGTTGAGATGGAGCATCAATTGACTGTTCTAACGAATTCAAAGAGGAGGAAGATGGAGCAACAGCTTGCACTGTGGAAGACAGAGCACAGTGGTCTAAAGTGGGAGAATGCAGTGCGCGATTACGATGAGGCAAAGGAGCTTCAGAGATTGCTGGAGAGGAATTCACGCGATCTTGAGAAGCTCAAGGATACTTCGTCGGCTGTTGAGCGTAAGGTTGCCGTATTGAAGGCCCTGAGATTCCTAAATGAGGATGGAACTCCAACCACTCTTGGCACTCTTGCAACAGAGTTGAACGAGTCAGATGCCTTGCTGATTTCGCAATTCTACTTAATGCCAGAGTCAAAAGAGCTGGAGCCGCAGGAGTTGCTTGCAGTTCTGGCAGGATGTATTATGGATGGAAAGAAGGAGGATGTTTCACTTGACGATATTAAGGTTCCTCGTAAGGTGAAGGAATCCTTGTATGCGATTAATGATTGTTGGGAGAATCTGAGATATGAAGAGCACGCACAGGGTTCATCAAGTTCAAAGTGGAAGATGGGGACTAGTTGGATTGGTCCTATGTGGGATTGGATGGAGGGTATGTCAACTGGGGAGATTTGCATGAAGTATGAGATTTACGAGGGTAATCTTACAAGGTCTGTGATGAAGCTGTATAACATGCTGGAGGAGTGGCGATCCATGGCAACTTTCTGTGAGCATGCAGATGTTCTCGAGAAATTTAGGGACGCTCATACAATTCTACTCACTAAGGCAGTCATTCAGGACAGCTTATATCTTAATACCTAATAGATAGTATAATGGAAATCGCTAATTTTTCATTAAAACAGCCACCAGAGTATTATAATAACATTAAAATGCAATACGGTATCGAATTAGAGATATGTATCCGGGTAAATCCAGAGTGTTTGCAAAGAACGGGAGATGTATCAAAAAATCTGTCATTTGATACTCTTAAAGAAAAGTTTGAAATGTATTTTGAAAATATATTAGTTAAAGCACCCGAAGCTTCTAGACAATTATATCCAATTGTTGCATTAAATCAAGTAGGTCAAGTATATATATATAATGTATTAGATCCATATAAACGCGATGGTTCGCTTAACTACTATAAAGCTACTTCAACTGATACACAGAAAATTGTGAATTATGAAATTCCAATATTTGAAGAAGATATTACTGTAGTATGCGGTGATTCAAGTTCAGAAAATTTAGATGGACCATATGCTAATAAGACAATTATAAATAGAAATACAGGAAGTCGTTTAATAAAGAATGAAAGTATAGGAATTGAATGCATTTCACCAAAACTTAGTATTACTGGTATTCCAGACGATCAAAAGATTTCTGAAAGTTTATTACCATATCTTAATTTAATTGGCTTGAATAATCCAGGCTGCTTTATGACTAATAAATCATCAGGACTTCATGTGAATATTAGTGCGATTGATATGTTACAACATAAAATTATTCCTATTACAAAATATCCTCTGTTCTTATTTATTCTAAATGAATATATTGCAAAAGAACGCAGCTATTATAATAAGGAGTTTAGGATTGATCCGAGTATGTGGTCAAAGCCTGTCTATAGAATAATAAATAAAATGCCAAATTTAAAACTTCCTAAAGAATTTACTAAAAAAGATATGTATAACCTATTTACCAATTATAAAAAGGAAAAGCAGTTTAACCAAACTGATAGAAAAACTGGTAATACAGGATATCCAAGAACGACTTCCTTAACAACAAAAGAGCATGGAATAAAAATTAAATCCCAAGAATTATTAGAATTTCGCGTATTTCGTAGTGAAAAGAAAATACAAAAAATCATTGATAATACATTATATGCAATGGTAATTGTTATGCGTGGTATATTATCCCAATGGGAAAATACTTCTCCAGAGGGTATTATTAATTTAGATACTATTTTAAATATTCCAGGTTTGAAGGGTGGTTATAAGAAAACAAGACGTTATATAAGTAAGAAGAGAATGCGAGGAACAAGAAGAAATTAATGCTCATAGAAAAATTGAAAATCACTTGTATATATTATAAGCTACATGGAAGACACATTGCTATTTACTTACGGAACTCTTCGTGTTGGACAATATAATGCGCCTCTGATACAAGATACAGGTATATATAAGGAGGCTGTTAAAACCGCTAAAGCATTTATTATGGTGACTAGCAGTCTAGATTCATTTCCATATCTTATAGATCCAGAGTATTGGCCTGAAATGCGTCACATGGCTGTTCAGATTACGGGTGATATTTATAGTGTTAATTCTAAAGGAATGTCAATGTGTGATTGCCTCGAAGGTCATCCCACATGGTATTGTAGAAGAACTATTGAGGTTATAAATAATGCCAATGTAACATATACTGCACAAGCATATATTCTTACTCAAGGATCATTCGATAGCCTTTTACAAAATTCGAGAACTTCTCTAAGAATTCTGAATGGAGATTGGGTTGCGTCTAAAGCAATGTAGCATCAAAGGTATATAATGGATACCGATATCTACGCACTAGTTGCTAAATATGGATTTAAGAATTTACATGTGCGTCTAGAAGAATTAATGCGCGAGGAGTATGCATATTTTTGTTTAAAGTTTCAGCAGCCTGCCTCCAACATACATCCTTTACAACTTCCGCAAGTAAAGGAGCTTCAGGAGATTCCTTTACCAAAGAAAAAAGAAAAGAAAATGCGAGTAAAGAAGCCTGTGCAAACTTCTGAACTTCAAGCTGAAGATGTTCAGCTTAGCTTAGAGAATGTAGAAGTGAAGGATGTTATTGTAACTGTTTCAGAGAAAACATTTCGGGATCCAAAGGAAATGAAGGAGTTTCAGAAGGCTGCAGTGGAGGCAAAGCGGAAAGAAAATGAGGCAGCTGGATTTCAGCCGTCTCATTTTCTCACAAAGGAGAATCTGAAGCAGTGGATTGAGGATGAGGGGCAGACATATGCATGGGTTGCCAGGGAAAAGGCAGGGTGTCCTGAGACTCAAGTATCTGCCACGGCTCAAATGATGGGAATTAAAAGTAGGATTTCTAAGAAAATGGGCAGGACCATGACAGGAAATTAAATTGTGCTACTAAATAAACCGGATGTTACAAGAGGCTTATGAATTCCGTATGCATGATTTATATCAAGAGTGTTTAGAAGAAAATAATCAATCCCTGCAAAACAACCCTTCTCCTTTAAAATTCTTAAAAAATGTCTTACACCCTTTTCACTTATCATATATGCAACGGTTCCTTGTCCTATATATTCAGGTGGATTCATACGATAAATAGTGTGATTGTTAAATTCTGCTACCACTTCTCTATTACCGGGATCACCACCAGATACCCATATAATATCCCATTCAGGATCAATTGTTTGTATAGTGGACAATGCAGAGCTAATATTATACTTATATTTAGGATAAATAAATATATCATCTTCCATTATTAAAATAGGCCCTTGATTAGCATATTTATTCCATACTTGAATATGACTTAATGCACAAGACATTACATTCTTTAATTTCTGAGGCTTTAACTTTTTTTCATTATCGCGCTTAAGTTCTGAAAATAATAATATTTCATCTTCACTAAATGTATACTTTAATCCATCTACTGCACTATGACGTTCAAAATTTACTCCATTAAAATACAATTGTGTAGAAGTAGAAATGCGGCGCAGGTAGGATCTATCTAAATTTATCATAACCGTAGTAATGAATGGACTAGTATATTCATTTTGAAATAAACATACTATCATTAGAACTATTACAAAAAATAATATAATGCGGATTTTCATCTATATATAATTTATGTTTTTTTTATTTGCCTTTTTGGCTTAGAAGGCTCGGGTTCAGATATGAGTGTAGGATCTATACTAGTATCTTCTACAAACTCACCAGTTAGAATCGAAAGAACAGTTGCAATTGCTGCCCCCTGAGTTTTCAGAGATGCAATAGTTGAAGAATAACTGGATTCAACAATTTCTAAATGTCTTTTTTTATCATTTACAACTCGTTTCATTAAAGAAGAAGCCTCGGATATATATTGATCAATATATACCCGTGCCTTATCAATGCGTGGTTGTAAGATTGTAGTCTCAGAAACATCACCCTTCGACCCAATTAGGCTCTTATAGGTTCCAGTAATCTTAATTATCTGATCAATTAATGCCAGAGTAGGGTTGATTTCTAGGTCTTTTAGAGGTTGAATATAAATTGCGCATTGAGAATCATTAATCCATTCAATTGAAATTGGTAGCGATTGATCTTTTCCCACAATTCTAGTATTCCAGGAAATAAAAATACCAATTATAACTTCTGGATGTTCTTTCATATCTCTTAAAAATTTTAGGACTTGATCATTCTTCACTGGATCAGTATAATTTTTAATCTCAAAGAATACAGGAAACCCATGGATTTCTGAAGAATAGTCACATGAATGTGGAATCTTAGATGTATTTATTAGTTTCCATTTCATTGTTGTTTCTGCAAGTTGCTCAAACTGCATCTCACCATCCTGTCCACGAAAAGAAGATGATGCATTTCTATGAATTGTTGTCTGAAGTTCTTGCTCCTTTTGAATAACTCTGGTCTCTCTTTGTCGTAGAGCATCTTCTTTTAACTTTATCGTAGTTTCATAAGATTCGCGAAGCGCATTCAGTGTATTAGTATTTTTTTGCTCAATGACTTTTATGAGGCGCTCAGATTCAGCTGAGCATTGCTCCCTAATAAGACCCTCACCCTTAGATAAACTCTGCACTTCGGCATCTCTTTCAGAAAGTTGCTTGCGTAGAGTGCGAATATCTTTCTGAAGACGCTCTTCAAGATCCTGTTTTGCTGCAGTAGCCTCAGCTTCTAGTTTAGATTTCTCCTTGTTAAGTAATTTAATCTGTTGATTATATTCATCTTTAATTTGCAGAAGGTTATTATTATATTGCATTTCCTTCTCAGATATTAGCTCAATAAGCGATGCAAGCTTAGATGTTGTCTCATTAGAACCCGATGTTTTTAATATTTCGAGGTCTTTTGCATGCTTTTCCTCCAACTTATTCACGTAATCTGCAAAGAGATTCTCTTTTATGTATTCAGTTGAGAGAGATTTTTCTAACTCAATTAGCTTTGCAGCAAATGTAAGAACTGATTGAAACTGTAGGATATCTGATGAAATAATTGCTGGGGGCATGATAAACGTAGAAAGAGTATTAAATTTAAAAATGTGATATTTTCTTGTAGGTTTATGACTAATAAGAGCAGGATTCATTAGTAGTAATAAGTAATAAAATATTTAGGTGAGAAGTGCAATAAATATAAAATGAA
>Ga0214923_10000333_pt1 | contig 72562 bp, 125 predicted proteins | sample LL1510_MetaG_FD_177993 | JGI IMG/M metagenome (GOLD analysis project Ga0214923, IMG submission 177993) | Freshwater microbial communities from Lake Lanier, Atlanta, Georgia, United States - LL-1510 | ecosystem: Environmental > Aquatic > Freshwater > Lake | place: USA: Georgia | collected...
AGATTTTTCTGACAGTGGATCAAGCTATTGAGTTGATTATAAATTGTATGGAAAATGCCACAGACTCAACACCATACTGCCCGTCAATGAAATCTATGAGTATTAAAAATTTGTTACAGGCAATGATAGAAAAGTATGGTAATGGAATTGATATACCTGTAAATATTATTGGGTTGCAGCCTGGAGAAAACATGCATGAAAAAGTTTTAGAGCAAGGGCCCTATTCAAGTGAGGTAGATCAATTTACTATTGATGAAATTAAGGAGCTAATATGAAAATAGCATTTTTTACTGAAATGGGATTTCAAGGCAAAGTCCCTAGAACTCATAATAATATGAGAACGGAGTTTGCTTGGATGGTTGCTTTAGATGCTGATCATTATAATATCCATTCCAACCCTACCACTCAATATGATTTAGGAATAGTTATTATTCCTAAAAAGAACCCAGACTTTGATATTAATGTATTGAAGCAATATTGTAAAAAAGTTGCTGTAATGCAAGAAGGTCCTAATTGGCTTTGGCAAGATTATGATTTAGAACGACAAGTTTGGTATTTCAATACATTAACTTCGGCAGATATAATTTTCACTCACAATGAGTCAGATAGAAAATATTATCAAGGGCTAACAGCTCATTCAGATGTTAGAGTAATGCCTTCTTTAATGATTGAAGATGCTATAGGAAAATTAAACGTTGAAGATCGAAGAGCCGTTATCATAGGAGGAAATTTTGTTTCTTGGTATGGCGGATTCGACTCTATGATTATAGCTAAAGAATTAGGGAAAGGCGAAAATGTATATGCACCTTCAATGGGGCGTAAACAACCTTTAGAAGATCAGTTAGTTACTCATCTTCCTTACATGAATTGGAAACAATGGATTCATGAGCTTAATAAATTTAAGTATGGAGTTCATTTAATGAGAACTCACGCAGCTGGTACGTTTGCTCTTAATTGCGCGTATTTAGGAATTCCTTGTATAGGATATAAAGGATTAGACACGCAGATGATTTGTCACCCCGACTTAACTGTTGAAGTCGGAGATTTAGATGCTGCTAGAAAAATTGCATCAAATCTTAGGAACGACGAAAATTTTTACTTATATTGCAGTAAAGTAAGTAAAGAAATGTATAATAAGTATTTTACAGAAACTCAATTTATAGAAAAATTTCATATATGAAAAAAATTTTAGTAACCGGTGGTGCTGGGTTTGTAGGCACTAATTTAATTAAACGGCTTCTTAAAGAAGGTCATAATGTAGTTTCAATTGATAACTATTCAACAGGACTTCTATCCAACCATCAAGAAGGCGCTAATTACTATGGATATGATTGTGCAAATATTACTGATTACAGCGCGTTTGGAAATTTCGACGTGGTATATCATTTAGCTGCAATTGCTAGAATACAGCCTTCATTCAATCAGCCGTTGGAATATTTCAATTCAAATGCAGTAGCTACATTTAACGTAGCAATGTTCTGTGCGAAAAATAATATTCCATTACAATTTGCGGGTTCAAGCTCACACCATTCAGGAAAATTTAAAAATCCATATACATTTTCCAAAGATATATCTGAAGAAATTATTAAACTTTGTCAAGAAATTTATGGTTTAAAAGCTACTATTACTAGATTTTACAATGTATACGGTCCTCATCATTTAAAAGATGGAGGATATTGCACTGTAATCGGAAAATGGGAAAAAGCTCTTGAAGATCATAATCCAATTACAATTTACGGTGACGGAACTAAAAGAAGAGACTTCACTCATATAGATGACATTGTCGAGGCTTTATTATTAATTGAACAAAAAGAAGCTTGGGGTTATACATTTGAATTAGGTACTGGTACAAATTATTCTATTAAAGAAGTAGCAAACATGTTCGTCACTGACGATCATATTGTATATGAGTCTAATAAACCAGGCGAAGCTGAAATTACTTTATGCACGGATAAATTAGCTTATGAAATTTTAGGGTGGAAAGCAAAATGTAGTTTATCAGAATATATCAAGTCTTGGATAGAAACATTTCATAATTAATTCTAATGGAAAAAATTACGTTTGTATTACCTAGCAGAAATAATTTAGATTTTTTGCAATTAGCATATCAATCGATAAGAAAATTACATACAGTACATGATATACTAATATTAGACGATGCTAGCTTTGATGGTACGCGCGATTGGATTGAATCGCTAAGTGACGAAAATTTAATTACATATTACAACCCAGGTCCGGATCGTATAGGCATTGTAGGAATGTTTGACAAAGGAATTGAAATGGCTCGAACTGAAATAATATTCGCATTTCATGCTGATATGATAGCAGCCCCAAATTTAGATGAAAATATTCTTAAACATTTAAAACCAGGAACTGTCGTATGCGCTACAAGAATTGAACCTCCATTGCATCCTCCAGGTCCTGAAAAGCTTACTGAAAATTTTGGAATTGAATCTACAGAATTCAATGAAAAGTTATTTTTAGAATATGTAAATTATACATGTAAAAATTTTCAAAATAAAATAACTGAAGGAATTTTCGCACCATGGTGTATGTATAAAAAAGATTATCTAGATGTAGGAGGTCATGACGAATTGTTCGCGCCTCAATCTAAGGAAGACTCGGATTTGTTTAATCGTTTCGTATTAAATGGATATAAGGTAATTCAGTCTTGGGATGGTTTAGTATACCATTTTACATCAAGAGGAAGTAGATTTAACAAATTCTCCGGCGGTGCTGCAGGGAAAGACAGTTCAGAATGGCAGTATACTACAAGTAAAAACGCAAGAAATTTCATTCGTAAATGGGGTCATTTTGTACGTCATGACGAATATATGAAACCTATCATACCTCATAAATACAATATTCACGCCGTTATTGAAAATTGCTCGGTATCTATTTTAGAAGCTGTCGAGCCATGGTTTAGTAGTGTGATGTTAAAGACAAATTCTTTAGATTTAATTTTCAATTACATTCAAAAAGAACAACTAAATACAACCTTTGATTTGTTAAAGCGTCTGCAGATATTCAATGAAAAAACATTTAATATGGATACTATTGATATTTTAGTTGAATTTGACGCTAGAAAATTTACTCAAAACTCATTTAATATTTTACAAAATTTATCAGATATTATCACTGAAACTAACGATATAGGAGAATTTGATATCGATTGTTTTCGAATTACTATTACCAATTTACGCACATATGAAAATCAATTAATACAATGCAACAGTTAGGAATTATTGGCCAAGGCTTCGTTGGATCGGCCATTCGAGAAGGAATGCAACATGTGTTTGATGTTATCGCATTCGATAAAGATCCAAAAAAATATTCAAACGCAAACTCGATTTTTGAGGTAGTTGAATCGACAGATATGACATTTGTCTGTGTACCAACGCCGATGAAACATTCAGGAGAATGTGACTTGTCAATTTTAAACAATGCACTTTCTGAAATTTCAGAATGCGCAAAATCTCTAAGAAAGACCGACTACATAGTAGTCATAAAGTCTACGATCCCCCCTGGTACGACTGTAGAACTAAATAAAATCTACAAAAATTTAAGCATTGTATTCAATCCTGAATTTTTAACAGAAGCGAATGCAGTAGATGATTATCGAAATCAAAATAGAATAATTATAGGCGGAGAGCGACCCGGGACAACTCTTGTACGACAAATGTTCTCAAAAGCATTTCCAAAAGTACCAATCATAAAAACATCTTCGACTATTGCAGAAATGATTAAGTATGTAACAAATACATTTCTTGCTACAAAAGTTTCATTTGCAAATGAAATGTTTGAAATTTGTCAGAAGTTAGATATCGATTATGATAAAGTAATTGAATATGCACGATACGATGAACGATTAGGAAATTCACATTGGTCGGTACCTGGACCAGATGGGCATATGGGCTGGGGACTAAGTTGTTTTCCGAAAGATCTTAATGCATTAATGCATTTAGCAAAGCAGCATAATGTCGATGCTACTATGTTAGAAGCTACATGGAAGAAAAATTTATTAGTACGACCGGAATGTGATTGGGAACAATTGAAAGGACGGGCAGTGTCAATTTAATATTATAAAGATTTGGTTTGTTAAAAAATTATTCTTATTTTTAAGTAAAATAATTATAATCGTGCAGTATTTTATATTCTTACCTGGGGACACAGAAAAAGACGCTTCTCTTGATACAAATTTATTAGGAGAATCGTCTTTTTCGACGTTTTATGCTGGATTAGGACTCAAAGCTTTGATGAAAATGGTCGATCGAGCTCCGGAACATTTAAGTTCAGTTACAATAAAAACAGATCAAAATCAAACATTAACTATAGATCAATTTCTATCTGAAATTCGACATTTAAAAGTAAAAATGTAATGGAAGACGCTTCAATTATTTCGTATCGATCAAAGATCGATTCTCAATTTCAAGTTTTTGTAGTTTATAAAGAACATGAGCATTATGACTTTATCAGAGAAATGCTGTATAAATGTAATAATTCTATAGCTGCATTGCAAGTAAATACAACAAACATTTATATAGACGGAGAGTCTATTGAAGATCTTACTGCAGATCAAATGTTAGCCATTGAGGCTCATGAAATTGCACATTATCAACTAAAACATCCTGCAGGGGTATCTGAAGATTTAGAAATTGAAGCAGATTTATTTGCGATTAGTTTATTAGAGTTAGATGGGTATTTCGAGGCTGCTAAATACTTAAAGCAGCGATTAAATGATTTGTATGATATAGACTTTGATGAATTTGATTCAGAATGGAATGAGTCTGAAGAAGACACGCTTTTATAGCGTATTTGGATATTTATTATTGAATGATATCCTTAAAACAACTTCTTTCTGAAAATATAACAAAAGAGCAACAAGACGTTGCCAATTCATACTTCGTTGAGTTTACAAAGACTTTTAAAACGAAAGTAAATTTCAAATATATAGGATTGAAAAATAAAGAATTGGTATTTTCGGCTCCATTAACAGATTTAGGTTTTTTAAATTTAATAATTTCAGATGCAGTTTTAATAGCTCGTATTACTGATTCATACGCATATTTCGGAGTTATCTATACATTGAATGGACTTGAGCAATTTGACGCGACAGTATGTAAAATGAAAAGAGCGAAAAATTCAATTGAAGTAAAATTGTTTGACGATTCAGACAGTGATTTCAGTAATCAAAATACCAATTTCGCAAAACTATTCAAATTAATGGTGTAGATAATGAATACAATAGAATCGTTTAATTTTGTGTGTAACGTAACTGCACAAACAAATGAATTTATTGTTTCCAATGCACTTCCCGATCAATTAGCTGACCAATTATTATTAGATGGCCAATGTCATATAGATCATGAAGGATTTGATTTAAATGAAATTGAGTTAGCATACTATAAAGCTAATGGAATTTCACTTTCATATGATAATACCTGGTACAAAGACGGAGGGCAAACTGCCGGAACTAATTCTGTTTTAGAGCCATGGTGCATACAATCAAGTCCAATTGAAAATTTAATTATCGATCATAGTCATTTTGTTTTTAAATTTCCTATTACAGGAGATGCTCGAGCTCAAATATTAAAATACATACCTAGACGCGCCGAACTTCTACGTTTACTGTCTGTAAATTTCAAGTGTGGTTTAGATTTATGTATTGATTATTTAAATCATTCAAAACAGTCTGTAGATCCAATAGTTCATATTGAATGGGACTTTGATAACATTCAAGAGTTAGTTTTATGTGCGCGCAAAGTACAGAATATTTTAAATGAAAAAGAATGGCTTCATTCAATTGATTCTATACTTCGATTCAACCAATTAGCTAGAAAAAATAAAATCGATGCGTTTGCACAGGCTGACACTCGATCAATGATCATTTTCGGTGAAAAATCATATAAATTAATACCGACTTTATAATTACATTTTAACCTTATTACTGATATTTATTAATAAATTTTACAATGATACATGAAGATCTTCGAGCTTGGTTTGGTAAAGGAAAAAAAGGCGGAGTAGGAGGAGGTGGTTGGGACAGATACAACGCATCAGGAGATCGTGTTGGAAAGTGTGGAGATGCGAAAGAAGGAGATCCTTATTCGGCGTGTTTATCCAAAGAAAAAGCAGCTAAATTAGGAAAAGCTGGCAGAGCGGCATTTGTAAAAAGAAAGCGAGCTGCACAGAAAAAAGGAGGAGATGCTAAAAAAGGTGGCGAACGTAGTAAAGGTCAAAAACCTATCAAAGTGAAAACAGAAGTTAATGAAAACTTTGCAGATGGTAAAAAGCCAGGTCGCAAAGGATTGTCTAAACGATTTGGCATTAGTCAAAAAATGTCTGTTGCACAATTAGAAAAAATAGCCAACTCATCTTCAGGAGAAAAGAAAAAAATGGCTCAATGGAATTTAAACATGAAACGAGGTCGTATGAAAAAAGAAAATTTAGACCCAGATACATTCAAAGATACCGGTAAAGCAGCTCCGTATGGATCCGGATATCAAGAGTTAGAAGAACGTTTAAATTTGTTTCTTGAGAAAAACGTTCCGACAGATCCAGGTAAATGGTCTTATTATAAAAGTCAAGCAAAAAAGAAGTTTGACGTGTATCCATCAGCTTATGCAAATGCATGGGCAGCTAAAAAATACAAAGCAGCGGGAGGCAGATGGAGAGTAGCTGAAACGAAAATAACTGCTTTAGAATCAAATCTTTTAAAAGTTTCAAAACCATATAAAATACTTCCTGGTGATATGGTGCGTAATATCAATCCAGATTGCACACACTATCGATCAACCGGTAAAGTAGTTTTTGTGCATGATGACGGAGACATTACTTATCAAGTAAATAATCAAGGAGCTACATATACACCAGGAGATGAATTGACTAAATCTGCAGATCAGCTTATTAAAATTTTTACGCATACTCCGAGACCAGGCTATGCATCATTTTCCAATGAGTCGAAATTAAATGAATGTGTAGTTGCTAAAGTATCATTTCCTGAAACAACAGTATTAGCCAAAAACCGAGATCGTGGATATAAAGCAGAAATTGAAGTTATTCATGAAATTATCAATGGAGTAGAAGTTGTATATTTACATGATCGGTTAACTGATTGGTCTGAAGGAATGAATGAATTCGGAATTGGAATTATCAATGCATCTCTTACTGTCGATTTTGATGAAAAAGAAGGAGACATAGCGAAACAAAACATTGAAAAAGGAAAAGCTCCGAATACATCGTATGATGGTTTGAAAATACGAACTGCATTAGCAACTAAAAGACTTTCTGAAGCAGTAAGATCTGTAGTTTCATTTAAAGGAGAAGATTCTAAAGATGTAGGAGTGAAAGGAATGACAATTATTGCAAACCCAAATCATTCATTCTTAATTGAAATGACTTCTAAACACGCTCCGATAATTAAAAAAATAGATTCAGATAAAGTTGTAGTGCGAACCAATCACGGTATTGCACATCCCGAAACTGGATACACTTCTGGAATTAAGCGTAAATCTTCTGAATCTAGAATGAAAATTGCTCAAGAAAAACTTAATGATGTTTCTTCTCCACACGAGGTTTTAAATGTTCTTTCGAAACAATATACTAAAGATAATTTTTTAAACCCATATCGAAGAACAAATAAATACGATATGGAAACAACATCTCAAATAATGTATAATCTAAATGATTTAGAATTTACGTTACGTTGGGATATCGATCATTCAGAATTTAAAGGAATTGTATCACATTTACCAACCGGTTATAACCCAAAAATAAAAGTTATTGTAACTGAAATAGATTAATCATGAAAAATTATTTAAATCAAATAATGAACGATGCCTTCGAGATTCTTGAAGCAAAAAAAGTTGAGTGGCCTGTAGAATTAGATAAACAACAAAAAATAATGTTGATGAATAAATGTTTAGAATATTTCGAGCTTAATGAAGACTACAATAAATGTAAAGTAATACAACATAAAATACAAGTAATGTCTCGCAAAAGAATACGGCGAAAATCATAGAATTGGATATTTATATATGACCGAAAAAGGTCGTAACAAATTATTAATCATTTAAAATAAAAATTTATGGAAAAGACAGTTTTTGAAATTAAAGCAGATATTGATACTCTTATTGCCGAGTTCAATACCAATCACGCTACTTTCGAATCAAAAGGAAACAAGGCAGCTGCGACACGAGCTCGTAAAGCAATTAACGAAATTAAAAAACTCGTTACTGCGTATAAAAAAGCAAGCGTTGAGCACGTTAAAGCAGCGAAGTAACTAAAATTTATCAACGTCGCTTATGAATTGTCAAATTTAATATAATGAAAAAAGAAGAATTAATAAAAATTATTCGAGAAGAAATTCAAAACGAATTGGCAAATAATAATTTGCAAATAAACGAAATATATGACTTAGATCAAGTTAACTATAGCTCGGCAATTCGTAAGCACGTTGACAATTTAGTTGATTCAATTGAAAAAACAACTCTGTCTAAAACAGCTATCGCTTCTATTTTAAATGACATTATCATGGGTCTAGGTTTGAATAGAACTCAAATGACCATGTATATGACAATGATAAAGCAGCATAGACAAAAATATGGCTTCTAATCAATTAGAAGTTTTTGTAAACCAATAAATAGAAACATGAGTGATGGCAGTAAGCAAAATCGTGCAAAATTTAAAGAAACGATTGTGGTTAGAGAGAATATCTCTTTGTTGCATGATGCTAGCAGTTTTTTTCAACCCAATGGGGTTCGACCTGGTCCAATATTGGTTGATAAAGAATACTGGAAGTATTTGGCAAGCGAATTTGGTTTTGTATGCGTTGTCGGGTCTATGCTTTGGATTATCTATTTTATTTCGCAAATTATATAAACAATCTACCTCGAAATTTATATGAAAAAATCTACATTAATTCAAATAATTCGAGAAGAAATTCAAAAAGAGTTACGTGAAGCATATGGAATGGAGTCTTTATACTACTCTGCTCCAAGCGGTTATGAACAGTTACCTAAAGGACGAGATGTTCGCATACAACATTTTACCAATTACGAAAAATGGAAAGTTATTGCAATGCAATTAGGGGCTGTTATTCAAGACCGCGGCGATGATTGGATTGCAGTAATGCCAAATCAAGATAAGCTCGGTACATTTTCCAAGCTTAATCGAATGGGCACACTTTCTATTTAATCATAATGGCAACAAAAAAGAAATTATCAGTAAAAGACACGCGCACTCAAAAAATAACTTTCGGAACGAAAAAGTCTCGTAAAGGCGTACATTCAAAATCAAAAAATTCCAAATTAAAACAAAGTAAAAATTATCGAAAAAAATATCGCGGTCAAGGTAGATAAATTTGGTACTTTCAATTTTAATTCTTATATTTAAGAAAGATTGAATCCAATGTTATTAATTGCAGTGATACTTTTATCAATAATTACTGTTTTAACTTCGACTATGATAGTCGTTGCTTTCACACAAATTAAAAATTTACGTCAATCTCTGGATCGATTGCAAGAAACGCAGTCACTACATTCTAGAGAAATTTCAGGATTGATTCAACATGGTCAAAATGTCGCTGTTGGATTAAATGATGTCATTTTATCTTTACAAAATAGAGATCGATTCATATTATCAAAAACTATGCTTAATCCAACTGTTATGGGCGAAGCTTAATTTAACGACAATGAAATTTAATACACTAAGCTCTTCATTTTTTATTTTTGCTGTAATATTAGTAGCAGCTGTAATAATACTTAAATTTTGGTCTGGACCAGTATCATACGTAAAAGATGCTGAATTTTACAATGCAATACGAAAGCAACAATTAGTTATCGACAGCTCAAAACGAAAAGTTGATAGTTTAAACAAAGTAGAATCAAATTTGCGAATTCAGTTAAACCAAATAAACACTAAACTACAAAAAGACAGCATAAAAATTTTAAACTTAAAACTTAAATTAAATGAAACACATTCTAACATCGACACTTTTAGTTCTCGCGACGTTGTTGACTATTTCATAAACGTTACGGCGCAAACTAAAGAAGACTCTATAACTTGCGTTCCTACATATCAACTCAAATCGGCAATTAAAGATTTAGAATCATTCGACGTATGTAAAACTGAAAACGATTACTTAACTGAGCGAGTAACTACATTACAACATCAGGTTACACTCGCAACTTCAATAATAGAAGTAAAAGATTCAAAAGAGTCTGAGTTGAATTTGCAAATTCGATCATATGAAATTTCTCAGGATTTATTCACAAAGCGAGTAGACGAGTTAAACAAGCAAATTCGTAAACTTCAATTAAAAAATAAAGCTCTAATTTTAGGATCTTCGACATTTGCGATTGCAGCTATTACATTATTTACCACGTCATTTTTAATAAAATAGTAAATTAACTGAAATGAATTTAACTTTTACAGAAACATTCGCAAAGTCCTTGAAAAAAGTATATTGGCAAAATACTTGGTTATATAAGGTATATTCTTTTTTGAGATATGACTTACCTAGATTTTTTAAAAACATTTGGAAATTCAGAAAAGCTCTTTACAACCACTATTGGTTTGATCATCACGGAACTCTTATGTTTATAGAGATAGGTCTTACGGATATTGCCGACAACGTCGAAAAATATGGTATTGAAGTGGATAGTTCTAGATTGAAAAAAGTTGAAAAAATGCGTAGAGCAGCACAACTCATCAAGAATTACAATGAAGATTTATACATTGAAATGGCCGAAGCTGAGTTAGGAGAAATTATACTTCGTGGGTTTAAATTTGTTCCATTTGAAGACAAAAAAGATTTGTTTGAATGGGTTGATGATTTATCGAGTGAAGAAAAAGAACATAACAATAAAGTATATGCTCGAGCTAGAGAAGTTGGAGAGCAAGAGTGGAAAGAATTGTTTTCTATTTTAGAAGGTCAAGACTATACTAAATTTGATAAAGACAAAGACTTTGATGAACAGTTTGATGGTTCAGGTCTTCGTGGATGGTGGGATTAAATATTAACAAAATGATAAAATGGATATATAAACCTTCAGGAGCATGTCCAGTGCAAGCCGAAGGTTATTTTTTAGGACATTACTTTTACTTTAGAAGTAGATGGTCGGTAGCAAGAATAGAATTTGCTAAAACTGAAGAATGTTGGAAGAAAGACAATTTAACAGCTAGTTTTGACTTATATCATACCAAAGATACATTTGCTGCTGGTTGGTTAAGTGAAAGATTTTGTACTAAATTAATTTATAAAGGCTGTTTAAAGTTTTCTTGGTTTATTTTAAAAAGATTGGTGATTAAATAGTCATCTAGTATTACTCGTAAAAAGCCTCATTCAGAGGCTTTTCTACTGTTAAAATATTTATATCAAAGGTTTCGTACCATTTAACGTATAATTGTTGTATGTATGAATTCCTTCGATCCAAAAATTTCAGATCTTAACCAAAAAATTTCAGATCTTAACCAAAATATGTTAATACAACATGATTTAGATCATATACAAGACCTCAAATACATTCAATCGCTAAATCAAGTTTTAGTAGAGCAATCGCGCAATAATTTATTTTTTCAAGGAAAAGTTTCAGAAGGAGCAAAAGTTTTAACCAAACAAGTTGCTAATATTGTCAATACCGACAGATGTTCTTTTTGGTTATTTAACTTAGATAGAACGTCGATAAAATGCGAACAATTGTATATTAAAGCTGACAACGAATGGTATCAAGGCTTTGAGTTGTACAAAAAAGATTATGAACCGTATTTTAATGCATTAAATGAAAATCCAATCATAGTAGCTGATATTGTAGAAACGCATTACGCCACGTCTTGTTTTACAGAATCATATCTTAATTTGTATGGAATTAAATCAATGCTTGACGTTCCAATTTTCTATCAAGCAAATTTAATTGGCGTTATTTGTGTAGAAAGTTTGACATATAGAAAGTGGAGCAGCTTTGAAATTGACTTTTTACAAATTTTATCTTCGTTTTTTTCATTTGCATATTCAGTTAAAGAACAAACTAAAGAATGGAAATATGGATTTTTTGATCAGGTTAAAAAAATAAATGAATTTGAAAAATTTGCAGATGAGTCGACAATTATTACCAAAGCAGATGCCAATGGTAAAATTACTTACGTTAACCGAAAGTTTACGGAAGTTTCAGAATATGAACTAGACGAAGTAGTTGGAAAAGATCATAACATTGTTAATTCCGGAATACATCCAAAAGAGCTATGGACTGATATGTATAAAACAGTTATAAAAGAAAGAAAAATTTGGAATTCAATCATTACTAATAAAACAAAAAGTGGTAAGTTGTATTATGTAGATACGTTTATCAAAGCTGAATTTGAAAATGAACAATTAACTGGGTTTATTTCCATGCGCCAAGACGTAACTAAAATTTACGAAACGTTAAATGCTATTGATGAAAAGAATGTATATTTAGAACACGCAGCTAAAATACTTCGTCATGATATGCATTCCGGAATAAATACATACATTCCTAGAGGGTTTTCTTCTTTAGAGCGAAGACTGACTCCTGAGGTAATAGAACAACTCAAAATAGAGTCTCCGTTAAAAATGATTCGAGAAGGATTGAAGCATACACAAAAAGTTTATAAAGGTGTGTATGAGTTTACTAATTTAGTGAAACCAGATTCTAAATTAACTAAAATAAATGTTGATTTAAAAGAAATTTTAACAAGTTATTTACGCTCTACTTCATACTCAAGCCAAGTAATAATAGATACACTCGGCCGTGCGGATGTAAATGAATCATTATTTTGTACTGCCGTTGATAATTTAATTCGAAATGGTTTGAAATATAATGATTCTGAAACTAAATTTGTTCGTATATTTATAGATGAAGATGTACTCTGTATACAAGACAACGGTCGAGGTATGACACAAATGGAATTTGAGAAGTTATCTCAGCCGTATGTAAGAAAAGAAAATCAAAAAGAAACGGGATCAGGATTAGGATTAAATATTTGCATCGCAATTTTAAAAGAGCATGGATTTTCTATATCCTGTGAACGTCTTAATAATGGAACTAAAATAAAAATAAAAATTTAAAAAAAAACAAAAATGATAAACTCGCTTATGTTAGTAGACGATGAAGATTTATTTCATCTAGTGTTTGAAGATGCATGCTCACTTTTAGATATCAGCTTATCGCTGAAATCGCTAAATAGTGCAGACGAAGCTGAAAAGTTATTTAAAAAATGGTTTCATGAAGGGGATACTAAGCATAGACCAGAATGCGTGTTTGTCGACTTAAATATCATTGGGTCATCTTTTGATGGTATTGAATTGATAAGAAAAATTAATTTTGAGTATGGCAATCATGTAATTATCGGAATAATTTCTTCATCGAATGAACCGGCAGAACAAACTAAAGCTTTACAAGCCGGGGCGCAGTTTTGGATTATAAAATCAGATGACATTGAACCAAGACTTGAAGATTTCAAAAAAGACTATGAAAATTACAAAAATAGAACAGCGCCATTTAAAGTTTATAAATAATGTTACGAATACATGATAAATTAAAAAAAGAGTTAATCGCTTTACTCGATGAAAAAAATATTGCTTTAGAAGGTAATATTGTAAAAATGATCGATGCAGAGGATGACAAAGACTTTCAAGATTATATTGCAATTTGTTTAGAAAAGGATCGAGAATCTAGAAAAAAGCGTCTTGATATAACAAGACAGGTGCAAATTCAAAATAAAGAGCTAACAGCTCTTAACGAGCAAAACACCAAAATAATGCAGGAGTTGCAGCAAACTCTTGAAGATATGGAAACTTCAAAAACTCATATCGAATTACAAAACAGAGAGCTTATTGCGTGGAAGCAAGACAACGAGCGAATGTCAATAGAATTGAGAGATGAAATGATAAAGTCTGAAACTGCGAGAATAGAGGCTGAAAATGCTAAAAAAGCAGCAGAATCTGACTTAGATCTACTTCAAAAGAAAACTCAAACTGAATTAATTGGTAAAATAGTTACGATTGCTCTTTATGTAATAATCGGGGTTGGAATTTCTACGACCTTAATGTATGTATTTTCCATGATAACAAATAAAGATACTCAAATGATAGGATCTACATGGTCTAATATGTTTGGAATACTATTAACAAACGCATTTAGTATTATAGGAACAATAATGGGTGTTAAATATGCATCTGAAAAAAAGGAAGAGTAGAATATTTATATTAAATAAATTATGAGTCAAAAGTACTTTTTCGGGTGGTCAAACTTAAAATGGGGCATAAAAGAACTTATTAATATTTACAGCAATAAAGACTCGTACTTTTCAAAAAAGCGAATTGAATCAGGTGCTGCATTTGCAATAGCTCAGTTTGGAATGATTGCATATTTTATAACTCACTTACATACACTAAACGTTTCCGATGTATTGCTTTGGTCAGCTGCTGAATTTGCAATTGCCGGATATGTAGTATCACAAATTCAAAAAGAAAAACAACAAAATGAAACTTCAGGAACTTAAACAAATCATACGAAAAGAGATATTAAGTGTAATAAACGAAGCTCCTCAAGAATTCGGAGCGTTTCGTCGATTAGTAATTACTACTTCCCAACCTGATGCAGTAAAAAAAGAAATCGATCGTTTTATGAAACAGCCTAACATCAAAGCTGATTATAAAATGAATAAATTTACTGTAAAAGATGGTGCAAAAGCTGGAGTAATCGTAGTAGATATGGAAGGACAATCTGCTACAGGATTAAGTTTAAAGATGCAAGATGCTATTAAACGTGTCGACCGTAATGCAGATGTCAAGGAGCGTAAAGAAATTAAATTAACTAAATAATTCTTACATAATCTATAAAAAGAAGCCCGTAGTACGGGCTTTTTTCATGTGCAAATAATTATTTAAAATAGGTTTATAATGAAAGGAAATAAATCTGGAAAAGGCGTATTCGGTCAATATAAAGGATACCAACTAATGGAAAGCCAGATTCGTTATGCGATGAGCAATACTACTTCAAATGCAGAAGCGGCAAAATGGCTACATGTATCATTTTCTACATGGAAGAAATATGCAAAACGATATATCGACTCGGAAACGGGTAAAACGCTATTTCAGCTACACAAAGAGACTGGGTTTGCACAAAGATTAGTGCTACCAAAAACAAAATACAGAAGAAAAGCTTCTTCGCCATGGGCATTTCAGCCTCTTCCAATGGCCGACATCTTTGCAAACAAACATTTAAGATACTGTATTAGTCGATTCAAAGATCGTTTAGTAAAAGAAGGGTGGAAGGAAGAGCGATGCGAAATATGCGGATATCAAGATCGAAGAGTTTCAGATTATGAAGTACCGCTGCGAATTAATTGGCTCGACGATAATAAACGTAATTATTCTTTGGAAAATATTCAGTTAATCTGCCACAACTGTTATTTCATACATGTAGGAAACTTAAACGGCGGTAAATCAAAACAATTTAAAATTGACGAAGTTACCGGTGAAGTAGTACCTGCAGTTCCAGATCGAAAAACAATACGAGACCAAACTGTACCTCTCGGTCCTTATTTCAAACCTAGAACTTATGGTCAGCCTCTGCCGGAGTCTCTGGTGAAGAATCTAAAGTCAGATCCGAACCAAGATCATTAATCTTTGTCATCAGCCATTGTTGGTATTCATAATCAGAATCAATATACGATTCTACATACACTTCTTCATCAGAAGCCGCTAATTGTCTTTTAATTAAACTCATACTTAAATGTAAGTAATTCTTTTGTAATTTACAAATTTATTTTGAATATTTTAATCAATTGATTATTAATCGATTACGCAACTAATTGATAATTAATGTATTAAAATTGCCAAAAAATTTGGTGCGTGTAGATGAATTACTTATTTTTATGTATAGTAATTAATTAATCAATGAAAGAAAGTACCCAAAACCAGGCAATGACAAATTTAGTTTACAATGCAGTTGAATGTTTTATTTCAAGTGCGTATTTATATGAACGTCGTGACACGGAATTTGAGATAGATCAAAGATGGCATAATGCATACGCTGCTGAATGTGAATTGTATGCGCATTTACGTGCGATGTCTGAATCGGAAAAAGAAACTTATACTAAGTTTGTTAATTGGCTTGAATACAGTCAATTGTATAAATCGGATTTGACAGTAAACAAACTTTATTCCGTATTTAAATCTATTAAATAATAAAACCGATTCGAAATGACAACAGTAGATAAAAAATCCAACAAAATACCTCAAGGAGCATTTTCAGAAATGATGTCTGCTTTTGTTTATTTTGACAAAGTAGATGAAGGATGCGGGTACGATAGATTAAATGCTAAAATGCGAATAATACAAATGAATTATGACCTAACCGATAATGAGTTAGGTATAGTCGAAAAATGGGCTTATGAAAAGTATTACAAAAACTAGAGCTGGAAACGCAAAAGAGCAAATTATCAATTTAAAGGCAAAAGTAAATAATAAAACCGAGATAAAATCATGAAAATTTTCTTAGACGATGTAAGAATACCAAGCGATTGTATTGGATATATGTATACTAGAATTGGATCATTGAATCCGATTTATTTAGAAAATTGGACTATTGTAAGAAATTACAATGAATTCGTAGATGTTGTAACAAATAACATTACGGAAATCACGCATATTTCTTTCGACCACGATTTAGCAGATGAGCATTACGATCCTGCAATGTATCATGGCACGGAAAAGTATATGGAGTTAGCTGGAAAGTTTAAAGAAAAAACTGGGCTAGATTGCGCGATATGGTTAAACGAATTTTATTTATCAGCTGGTAAATCTTTGCCGATCATGTTTGTTCATTCAATGAATCCTGTCGGAACTAAAAATATAATAGACGTTTTTAAATAAAATGAAAATAGTAGTAAAAAGAAACGAACAACAACCTGAAGTTACAATTGACTTAAAAGATGTGCATTATCCTTATGCTATTAGAGATGCAATTCAATTAGCATTAGAAATTGATGGTTTTACAAAAGAAACTATTGCAGAGGTGTTTAATCAAATGCCCGATGCTAAATGTGAGGCATCATAGCATTGCACCTAACGATTGGGTATATATGCAGTACCCAATGCAGAAACTTTAAAATTAAATATAAACCTTAATAGGGTATTGCATATATACCTTGTTATACCACGTAAACTTATGAAAAGAAATATAAGCGAAACCCCCGAAAGATGGGTGATATTAAAACTACCAAACAATTACTATAAAGTTTTTGGAACTTGGGCTGGTGGATATTTAGATGGTGATAGATGGAAGTTGAACTCTGGAATAGAAAAAATTGAACAGGATGACGATTACTATTATTTTATTGGATTTAGTGGGAGTTGTTATAAATGTCACAAAAAGGGATATGGAATATCAACATCCTACGGGCTATTGGTACTGAATAAAATAATAGAACAAGGGAATAGTCAGATTGAACTAATGGAAGATTGTGATGATTGGTCAACAGTGGTATAACTATTATATATACGCAACCCGATTGGTTAACTAACCGAATCAATACTTCAAATTGAAAACGTATAAAGTGTTGTAAACGCGCGTTTATCGTCTATTTTACTAGTAACTAGCAGAAGTGTCGACGCGTAAATGGATGAATATATACTATTACTCTTATTACTTTGGCAGAATAGTATCGGTGTAGTACGGTAGGTGTACGTAGGTGTAGAACGGGTAGGATGGATAGGCTAGAAAAGACCCGTTCATACACCGCCTCGAGAAAGTTTTTTGCATATAGACCAGACGCCGCGAAAGATTTATCAATTGCTACTCAATAGGTTACGTAACCAATTAATTGTCAATGCATTAGATCGATCGATCGATTTGGTTCTTCAACGCAAATCACTTATCTTTATGTATAGTAATTAATTAAAAAATGACTCGTAAATTGAATTCAGTAGAGCAAGTGTTATTTAAAGCCACTTACAACTTTCATCGCGAATTAGGTGACTCGGATCAAATAGCTCTGGAAAAAGCTCATCTTAAAATTGCTTCAAAGCGTCGGTTAAGCGCAAGTTGTTCTTTTAAATATTAAAAAACAATCGCAAGCTTGCGCTCTTGTACGTACAGAACTGAATGATTTTGTTGAGTGTAGTGTACGGCGGTGTACGGGGAATGTACATCAATAGTATTGTCATTCAGGTCGTTCACGTACGTACAGAACTGAATGATTTTGTGTATAGCTAGGTTGTTTCAGTAAAAACAAGCTCCTTGAGTATTAATAGGTTACGTAACCAATTAATTTTCAATGAAATAAATTCACCAAATTATTTGGTACATGTAGATGAATTACTTATTTTTATGTATAGTAATTAATTAATTACTAAAAGTTCATTGAAAGAAATTTAGTCAGGTGGCAGATTGGGATGCAGGTTGCCCGAAACGGTCGCTCTATACAGGTTCGAATCCTGTCCTGACTACTAAAATAAATAAAGTTATGAAAAATGAAAAATGGTGGAATGGTTTCCTATTAGGACTTTTTATCGGGGGTATACTTGGTATAGTTATACTTGATTTAGTTCAAAGAGGAATACTATAAATTTAGTCAGGTGGCGGAATGGTAGACGCTCATAGTCGGATTGAATGAATTGGGGGACGATCCTCCAACCACGGAGTGCCCAAATACAGGTTCGAATCCTGTCCTGACTACAATGAGTAAGAGATACTCAGCAGACTTGCCAATGTCTCATTTAAACTTGGTAGGGTATTGGACTGGACATCCTTAAACGCCAGTCTCAGTGGGAATAAAGGCAGGTAGCAGAGCCTCCCAGTAGCTTGACTAATTTTATGAGGGATGCCTCGCAGGTTTATTGAAAGCAAGAAAACCGAAATAACTACTCACCAGTAATCTCAAGGTGGGGTCTGTAATGATAAAAAACAAAGGGCAGGGCGCAAAGACACTGAACAACGGGAGAGGCTGAGGAACTTCCATTATCATTACAAATAGTCAGGTGGCGGAATTTGGTTAGACGTACAGTACTTAACCTTGCAACACAGGTAACTCTGTTTAGTTGATTTGCTCACGGTACTGGGATATACAGGTTCGAATCCTGTCCTGACTACAAATAACAAAATAATAGAAATAAAACTAAATTAAGCATGACTAACAAAGTAGAAATAAAATCAATTATTCAAGACCTTAACCTTATGAATGAAGGAGTAGGTGTTGACGGTGAAACAATGCAGTATATTTTACAGCAAGTGGGAATGGAATGGCAAATGCTTCGACAGTTAATGTTAACAATGCCACCGCAGCAAGTACAGTATTTACTGCAAGAGCGTGAAGAGTTACAAATATTATAATCTAAAATTACAAAAACACATAATCCTGACTGCTAAATTAAATAACATACACGTGCGTATTCAAGATTTAAAATCTAAGCTTAGATTATCCAGACTGTTACTAAAAACCGTTTCTTACAGAATACTCGCTACTGCTACGACTGTGGCAATTGCTTATTACTTAGGAATGTCTCTTCAAATTTCTTCTTTACTAGGCCTCAGTGAGCTAATTGTAAAACCAATTCTTTATTTTCTACATGAATTGTGTTGGCTACCTTACTTGTCAAGCTTGAAGATTCAATCGAACAGTTAGTGTACACGTACGTACTGCATTGATACTCAATCAGAAATAATTTTACTGTACGTGCGTACTGTATTCATTTAATTCTTATCTTTATACTGTTCGATAATTGGGACTATCCCGGAGCCAACAAAAAAGAGCCCGGTAGGAGTAAGGCGCCAACAGATTTTTTTAAAAAAAATAATCTATTGATACTCAATAGGTTACGTAACGCATTGATAGACATGGTAATAAATTTACCAAATGATTTGGTTCGATTGTATTTTTACTTATCTTTATGTATAGTAATTAATTAAAAAATGAAAGCAGAAACCAAAACCCTAAAAGTTCGTAAAACTCGTAAAGCTCGTAAAACTCGTAAACCGCGTACTCCGAGAGCAATGCAAGTTGCATTTAATCCTGATATTGTAAAATTAATTAGAGGTCAGGAATTAGACTTTTCAGACGCCGCTTTAGACCCTATGCCTACCGGAAAAGAGATTGACATTTTATTGTCGACTGAAGGAGGATTAATGCCTGGAACCAACTTAATGCTTTGTGGTGGACCTGGATCGGGTAAGACAACTATCGCGTTAGACATATTATCTAACTTAACTAAATCAGGTTATAAGTGTTTATTCGTGTCAGCTGAAATGGATGAAATACAGCATTATAAGTATTGTAAACGTATGCCACATATAGGTTGTGTGCAGACATTGTTTTTGAAAAATTATGCAGAAAACCCGCAACCGGTATTAGAATATGTATTCAATCAAGGTTATGATGTTGTATGTATAGACTCCTTTGCAGAAGTAATAGAATTGCTCCGCGACGCTTATAAATACTCTGAAGCGACAGCTGAAACTTGGTTATTGCATATTCAGGATAGAATGAAAAAAGGTGATAATCCTAACAAGTATTTTACGACATTTATTAATATTCAGCAAGTAACTAAAGGAGGTGACTTTGTGGGATCAAATCGTATTAAGCATATGACAGACGCTATGGGACATGTAGAAAGAAGTAAAGATGGAATGGAAAGAAGTATATACTTTTCCAAGCATAGAGATTGTGATAAAGATTATAAATTGCTTTTCGCAATAGGATCTGAAGGAGTTCATTATAGTTATGAGCCTGTTAAAGACTAATGCATTGAGTATCAATGTAATTAATTTACCTAAATATTTGGTAGTTTAAAACGATATACTTATCTTTATGTATAGTAATTAATTAATCAATAAATGAAAAACCACTTAAAACTTTATCAGATCCCTGACAGTTTAGACGCTGCGCAAGCTTTTGCAAAAACAATCTCTGGAAAATACATTCATCCATCTTTACGCAATGCAAATTACATTCCTAGTATTCAACCTGTCGAAGAATTTCGCAAATTAGGATGGCAAATTACCGGTGTAAGAGATTGGAATACAAATGGAAAACCTTTAGAGAATTCAGTTCAAATGACGCATCCTGACTTCGCAGATTCAGAATCTAAATTAAATTTATTAATTAATAATTCTGCGAATGGAAATTGGCCAATGACAATGTCGCTAGGACTTTATCGAAAAGTATGCAGTAATGGATTAGTTGCATTTCGCGAAAATGCGACAGCTGTGATTCAACATAAAGCAGGTGTAGATCTTCAATCTTATATTGATGTACTTAATTCGCAAGCCGCGGAAATACATAAAGACTTTGCGCGAATGAAAGACGTCGTGTTGTCGACAGCTCAAATTGAAGAATTTGCGAAAGCAGCTATTGCAAAACGTTATCAACTTTCTTTAGAAGAAGAATCGAAAATAGATGTCACTCCATTTTTAACGATTAGAAGAGAAGAAGACGCGGGGCAGGATTTATGGAAAGTATTCAATAGACTGCAAGAAAATCTTTCTTTAGATTTTACAGATGCAAAACAATATGTAGCATTTAATCGAGAAATTTCTTCTATGGCTTCGACTTTAGTAACTGCATAATCAATATATATACATGAACTCAAAACCTACCCTGACCTGGAATCAATTCACTCAACGTGTTGAAGAGATAGCGCGACAGTATGAATCGAAATCAATAGCTATTCGATTAGCAGTAGATAAAATGGCAGAGTGTCGAAAATGGTCGTAATTTCTAGGGTTTATTATTAAGTAAATCTAGGGTGATACGAGAGTACACCTAGGGTTTTTTCCGTATAGATCTAGGGTTTACATGCTAATACACTAGCAGAAACCCTAGATATTGGCCGGAAATCAAGGGTGAAAATCAAGGGTGAATTTCCATGAAAACCAAGCGAACAAATCGGCGAGCGGGCGTGCATAATTGATTTTTATTGAGACAATAAGTTTTTTCATATAGACCTTGGTCGCAATGGTTAAGGTACCCTTACCACCCTCAACCGATACTATCAATACATTAACCGATACTATCCACCCTCAACCGATAATTTATCGATACTATCCACCCTCAACCGATCCGTATCCGATCCGGGCCCGATAAAAACCAATACCTTTAAACACGTAATCATCAGACTCTATTAAATTGAAACCAATACACGCAATCCATCAAATCTATCGTCAATTTACAAGCGCAACACGCATTGCACTATTCAGTTGTGTATTCCATTGCTCGTGTATGCCAGTACGCACTACACACTGCATTTCCGTGCAGCACGTAGATTCCAATTGGCAATCTGTATGGGTTGAAGAGCGTGATACCATTGTACGCATCGATTCCATACCACTCTTCACCGTCGGAGATTCCGTGCAATACACGCGCTTTTAATTTCATTGAATTTCAATCGGTTACGTAACCTATTGAGTATCAATGGAATTAATTCACCAAATGATTTGGTAAATTGCTCTTAATTTCATATTTTTATGTATAATAATTAAATAATTGAAAATGAGAAAATTTGAATCCCACTCCAAACCTATTCGCAGTAAATGCAGCGAGCAAGAATTTGCGACCGTAGCCGCGCGCGATACCAATGCATATCGATCCGTTTACAAGCGTCAGCCATTGGCGACCATTTCGAAATACCAGATGATTCAAGGTGTGCCGCATAAATTGGTTGCGGGTCAATTTCAACCGTTAACTAGTAAATTGGTAAAATAATCATGAGTAGCGTAACAAATTCACAAGATCCGATCAATCCAAATTCTAAAGGGTGGAATGTATTTACTGTATTGTTTTTGATTTTTCTAACTCTTAAGTTAGGAGAGTTCGGAGTAGTGCGAGAATGGAGCTGGTGGATGGTTACTAGTCCTCTATGGGGGCCGGTGGTTGTAATAGGGATGATTTTGCTACTTGCTTTAATTGCGAAATGTATTGATGATTTATTAAAATAATAATTGTAATTGAAAATGAAAAAAATTAAAACGTTTTCTGTAGATCATTTGTTAGGAATGCGTATGAGCTCGGATCGGCCGATGACAGTTAACTTTCGGCAAGGAAAGAAAAATCAAATAACGTGTAGCGAAGTGCAAGTGCTTGAAGCGAATTGCACAGGACGAAGACTTACGTTGCAGTTCGCAAATGCAAATCGAGAAGTACTTCGACGTCGAGTGTATTTCGAGCATTTCGAGAAAATAGCTGAAACGTTCGGAGTAGATATTTAATTTTTAAGATTTGCGATTTATTTACTTAAATATACTCAACTCATGATAAGAATAAACAACATAGAATTTAAAAAATACAATTCTAATAAAACAAAAAAACCTTTGTATGAAATAATTAAATGGGAACCTAATCCTTATTACGGTAAAAAACTAGAATATTTTAAAGAAGGTTATAAAGTAAATCATGAAGGATGGGGTTTAACAAAAAATGGTCATACTATTGATATGGAATTTTTTAATACTCGCGAAACTTGTTTTGTTATAGCTTTTATAGAAAAAGAAAGTGAAAGTTGGGAACTTAGAAGTGTTGGAGAAAGACTATTAGATTTAACACCTGAAGAATGGAATGATTTTTATCAAGTTTATAGATTAGGACAAGCTAAATTAAATAAAAATGCAAAAATTGTCATTTCTAAAAGCATTTAATTCACCATTCAAGCGACCTAAACTTAAATGGTATTGTGGTAAAACAGCCATAGGTACTCCTTATTTCTATCCTAGAAAATGGGTAAAAGGTACACCAAAATTAATTCATGAAGCTGTATTAAAACATATACAAAAAGAAGAAAACTATAATAAACTTAACCCAAATTATGCTCGTAAAATAAAATCTTATGATGAACTTTATGAAGAAAAGAAAAATTATCTTTATGCAGTTCCTAAAAAGATAGGATTTGATTTTGTTGGCTTAGGTTGGAAAACAAAATGGTCAGAAACTGATTATAGATTTGAATGGTCTCCAATGTTTTCATTTGTATTTTTTGGTTATCAAATAGCTGTAATGTTTATTGTACCTGATCAATCTCATTATTGGGAAGCTTGGTTATATTATGAACTTAATACAGATAAAACTAAGTCTAAAAAAGAAAGAATTGAACAATGTAAAAAAGAATTTTCTTTAAATTGTACAGTTTATTCTCAAAAAGTAGAAACTAAAGTAAATTATTATGACACAGTACTAAAAGCTAAGTATATATGAAACTAATTAAAATTAACACAGACCACTATGTAGTAGTAGATGATTCAGAGATTAAAAAAGGGGATTGGACTTATCATCATGTTAAAGGTATATACAAAGCGGTTACAGATGATGCATATACCAATCAAAAGAAAATCACCCACTCAACACAACCACTTGAATATACAAATGAAGACCATTTACATTGGGATAAAATTAAACATATATCTCTCCAAGAAGTAAAAGAACTAATTGGTGAGAAAAGTTGGAAAGGTTATATTGATGGTACAGAGTGGGAAGTAGAAATAGTAGATGGTAAACTTAAATTAAAATAACATGGAAGACGAATTTATAATTATCAACAAGACAGCTATTCAACAAAAAATAGAAGAGTTACATAAACTTTGTGTTGAAGGTGAATATCCTTTATCAGCTTTTAATGTAGATTTAGAACACCTTCTATCCCAATCAGTTCCTTTAATTCCTGAAATTGAAAAGGCTTTTGGTGCTGGATGCAGATGTAAAGATTGGATAGATGGTAGGCAAAACTACATCTCAAACTTAAAACTTGATATATGAACACACTAGTAAAATTTGAATTAGCTAAGTTGCTAAAAGAAAAAAGGTTTGATAAACCAATTAATTCATTTTATACTGATACAGGTAAATTATGGAAACAAAGAAAACAAATACCCACTGCTAATTACAATGCTTATCCTAAAAATCCTAATTCAAAGTTATTTTACAAGTATGGCTACTCTGCACCAACTATTGCAAAGGTTGTTATGTGGTTATATGAGAAACATGGGATTTGGATTGCAGTTACTCAAGAATTAGGTTATACTACTACATTTTGTTACCAAATAATGGGAGAACATATATCAGCTACTTATAAACCATATTTTAAAACACCAACAAAAGCTTATGAAGCTGCTATTGAATTCACACTTGAAAATTTAATTTAATGGAAAAAGAATTTATCCCTTACGAACAAGCATTAGCTTTGAAAGAACTTGGATTTGATGAACCTTGTTTTGGGTATCACAATATAGACCCCTATTTAAAAATTCCTGCATTTAACTTGGTTAAACCTTTTGAGCATGAATGGTGTTTACCAGCACCACTCAAACAACAAGTGTTTAGATGGTTTAGAGAGAAACATGGGTATTATATCTCTGTTTTTAGAACTCATGATAATAATTGGGGAGTTGATTTATGGTTATTAGGGGTACATAAACCAAAAGCTACAATTTTTGGAGAAACCTACGAAGAAGCAGAAAATGCTTGTCTAAATAAATTAATTGAATTGACTACTAATAGGTTACGTAACTAATTGATTTTTAATAGAAATAACTTACCAAATTATTTGTTTCATTGAAATTGATTACTTATTTTTATGTATAGTAATTAAATAATAAAAATGAAAAATAAACAGACAGCAGTAGAATGGTTAGTTGATTGGATGGATAAAAATCAATACTTTATTGGTAATGATTTAATTCAAGCAGTTGAACAAGCTAAACAGATGGAAAAAAACCAGATGTTTGATTATATCAAAGAAAACTATGTTAATGGGGAAAATTCATTAAAGTTCCATCAAGAACAATTTGAACAATATTACACTGAAACTTTTAAATCAGAATAAAATGGAAAATAAAATAACATATGAAGAAGCATACAATAAAGCAATAAAAGTAAAATGGAAAGTAGAACCATGTTTTTCAGGTGAAGATTGTTGGTGCAGGATTATTGTACCTGATGAACCTATAAAATATGGTCCTAATGATGTTGAAGAAGTACAAATTGTTAGTTCAGCATCTATAAATAAAAAAATGGCAGAACATATTGTAAACATTCACAATCAATGTATAAATAATGGAAACTAAACAATATCAACCTAGATGGGAAGTAGATTTTAGTAATCCTAATGCTAATAATATAATTACAGGAACTACTACAGGAAAACCTATAGAAAATAAACAATACACAAGAAATGAAGTACATGAGTTAATGTGTAAAGCATTTTTAGCTGGTTATAAAAAAGCTGATGTAGTTGAAGCTGGTTTAGAGCCTTTAGAAGAAAAAACTGAATGTGCTTGGATATTAACTAAATATGACAGTACACCTAATAAAAATAACAATGAGAAATAACTTTACATTTCTAAAAGCATTTTTCAGTCCATTTGTAAGACCTAAAATTCGTTTATACATTGGTAAAACAGCCATAGGTACACCTTACTTTTTTCCTAGAAGATGGGTTAAAGCAACTCCAGAATTAGCCCATAAAGCTGTTGAGGATTACATTAAGCGTGAAGAAAATTACAACAAAGCGAATCCTAATTATGCTCGTAAAATAAAACCATATAATGAAGTTTATCAAGAAAAATTAAGGTATGAATATGCAATACCTAAAAAAATAGGTTTTGATTTTGTTGATTTAGGTTGGAAAACTAAATGGAAAGAAACAGATTATAGATTTGAATGGAATCCAGTATGGTCATTTGTATTTTTTGGTTATCAAATAGCTCTTACATTTACACCTGTAGAATCAAGTCATTATTGGGAAGCATGGTTATATTATACTAGAAATACAGACAAGTCTAAATCTACAAAAGAAAGATTAATAGATTGTATGAGCAATTTTTCATTAACATACACATCTTACCCAAGCGAAAAAGAAATAGATTATTATAAACATATACTTAAAAACAAATGGAAAAATTCAATGACAGAATAGTATACAATGCTATTCAAACACCTGATGGTACTGTAATTCAATCTAAATACAGACATGATTATGTAGAATATACAGATAAAAATGGTCAATATTATATGGTTGATGGTGGTTTAGATTATCCTAGAAGAGGTTTTGATAAAAATGACTATATTGATTTGTGCAAATTATTTAAAGACTGTACTTTAGATGAATGTACTCAATATTTAATGTGGGGTCAGAACTATGATAAAGACATGAATAAACTACCTGAAACAATATTTAAACCTATATGTGAATTAACTACTGATCATATAGAAGCTATTATAAATGGTAATTACTGTAGTAATGAAATGTATTTGTATGTATTTAATTATGAATTAAATAAAAGACTTTGTAAATAAATTATATAACTAATTGATAATTAATTCAATTAATTTACCAAAGAATTTGTTTCGTGTAGATGAATTACTTATCTTTATGTATAGTAATTAATAAAAAAAATGATTAGATCAACAAGCAACAAAGGGTTCTCCCTTACTTTTGAAAATGGTTGGACAATTTCAGTTCAATTTGGTTATGGTAACTATTGCGATAACAAACATCATCCCGATGGATGGGACTTTAGCAAAAAACAAGAAGTAACTCAATCTTCTGATGCTGAAATTGCAATTTGGGATGCTAATGGAGAGTGGTATAATTTTGATTCAGATACCGTTAAAGGATATTGTTCTGCCAATGAAGTAGCTGAATGGATTACAAAAGTATCTAAATTTAAACCTTAGTCTATTATAACAGTAATTAAAAAATAAAAAATGACCAAACAAAAAATTTACGCAACCGTAATATCAGAAGGACGATTTATCAAAGCAATAACCCAGGAAGGCCTGGACGTATCTAATCAAATCGATCGTTCTTTACGTAGAAAAGCATTGGAATCTAATTTAGATTTAGAATTTGATTCTGTAGCTAATTGTTGGAATTTTGCAACTAGAAATACTTCTATAGCCCCGGCTCTCGAAGAAGAGTTAGCAGAACCAAATTCAGATCACGAAACTATTAAAAACTTTATTCATAGTTCAGCAAGGCTGAAGCCGGCACAATTAATGATCAGCGACTTGAAATGGAAATATCTAGTTCGCTCAGCGATGCGTGGAAAGAACATTATGATGACGGGTCCTGCAGGTACCGGCAAAACTTTGGCAGCGAAATATTTAGTGCAAGCCTTAGATCGCCCTGACTTCTATTTTAATTTAGGGGCTACGCAGGACCCGCGTTCCACGCTTATTGGTAACACTCATTTCTCTAAAGAGACAGGAACATACTTTTCAGAGTCGCTTTTCGTAAAAGCTATTCAAACAGAAAATGCCGTAATTTTATTAGATGAGTTATCACGCGCACATCCTGAAGCTTGGAATATTTTAATGACCGTGCTTGATGTAAACCAGCGTTATTTACGTTTAGATGAAAAGGACGGCTCGCCAACTATTAAAGTCGCTTCTGGTGTCTGTTTTATCGCAACGGCAAATATTGGAAATGACTATACTTCAACTAGAAAATTAGATAGAGCATTAGAAGACCGATTTACAACCATTGAAATGGATCAGTTAAATGCCGAAGCTGAATTTGAACTTTTACAAATGAAATTTCCATTAGCGGTAAAATCGTCACTAAAAGATTTAGCTACAATAGCTGACACTACAAGAAAAGAATGTAAAGGATCTAATCCAAAATTGACTAACTCTTTATCTACAAGATCTTCAGTGGAAGCAGCCTCGTTGATATACGACGGCTTTTCGTTAGCAGAAGTAGCTGAAATTGCAATTTACCCATTCTTTAATGATGATGGAGGCGTTGACTCTGAACGTACTTTTGTTAAGCAAGTAGTGCAAAAATATTGCACTAACCCAATAGAAGAGTCTAAGAAGCCGCTATTCGGATCAGACGATATTGAAGATACTCCTTTTTAATTATTAATTACTATATGGTGTTTAGGCTACTACTATTAGTAGCCTATCTCCATTTTGGAATTAAATATTTATCTTTTTATATTAAATTATTTATCGAATGTCTAAACAGTATTCAAAATACGATTCATACAAATATCAACCCGTAAACAAGAAATATCAAAATTCTTCTTTTTGGCTTGGAAATGACTTTCTTGAAGGCCAAACTCAAATTAAACATGATATTATAAAATTAGCAGCGTATAAACGAGCAATATCTAACTTTGTACGAATAGTAACCAATCGCAGTGACATCAAAGTTTCATACTCGTCAGGACAACAATCTTACACTGACGGTAAAGCCGTTGTAATTTCATCGAAAATTTCCGACGGCGAATTTGATTGTACTGTCGGCTTAGCTTTACATGAAGGCAGTCATATTGCGTTAACTGATTTTCAATTTTTGAAAACTGCATTTAAGTTTACACAGTATGATAGACAAACCGAATTCGGTGCATTTATGTTAGATAATTTACATTATATAAAAGAATTAACTAATATTATTGAAGACCGAAGAATAGACTATTACGTATACACGCAATCTCCAGGATATCGAGGTTATTACAATTCGCTTTACGATACATACTTTAATAGTAAAGAAATTGACATAGCATTAAAAACTAATTTAAAAACTTCAGGATCAATTGACGATTATATATTTCATATCTGCAACTTTGCAAATTCTAATCGACAACTCGATTCAATGCCCGGGCTTCGCGAAATATGGGAATGTATAAATTTACCAAACATAAAACGTTTAAATTCTACATCAGAAGTATTTTCAATAGCTTGCGATGTAATGAAATTAATTTTAAAACATCAAAACACCGAATCTTCAAATCAAGAAACAACTCAATCTGAAAGCTTAGAGAAAGTTAAACTAAATCAAAATTATAACGAGCATGAAGATCCAAATTTAGATACGTCAAATTATAATAACACTGAAATTAGTAGTAATGATGATTCAAATCCAATAGATTCGCAATCAAATTCATTGAATTCGAATCTTTCAGATAAAGAGCAAAAGAAGCATGACAAACTATTAAATAGTCTAGAAAAAGCAATTAATCGACAAAAAGAATTTCTCAACGGAAATGTTAAAAAGAGTAAACTTTCAGCTGCTGAAAATGCAAAAGTTAACGCTGCAGCTGAATCTTCTATTTCTATAGAAAATGTCGGAGGATCGGTCATTAATGAACAAAAAGACGGATCTAAGAAAGAAATAAACAAAGGTACCGCACAATGCATTGTAATTCGTGGTATTACGCAATCAGGAATAGATAGTAATTTATATGGATGCAATTACAGGCCAGAAGAAAAGAATTACAATCCAATTTCTGAAGGTATTGCTTTAGGAACTATGTTAGGAAAGAGATTGAAAACGCGAGATGAAAATCGAACTTTAACTAGTACTCGAGCAGAACATGGTCGTATTGATCGACGTCTGTTAGCCGAACTAGGTTTTGGGAATGACCGCGTTTTTCAAAATACCACTCATTATCAAGTAACGCCTGGTTTAGTACATATTTCTATTGACGGGTCTGGATCAATGTCAGGTAGCAAATGGGACGCTGCAATTAAATCAACTATCGCAATTTGTAAAGCGGCTACGATGATTTCTTCAATTAACGTAATTGTATCTGTAAGATCAACTATACATTACGGTTCACAATTTCAGCCGCTGATGTGGATAGTTTATGACTCTAGAAAAGATAAATTGGTTACGTTTTGTAAACACGCAGCGAATTTAATTCCGGCCGGGTCTACGCCTGAAGGATTATGCTTTCAATCAATTACATCTGAAATTATAAAAGATTCTAATGGGAAAGCTGCATTTTTTATTAATCTATCTGACGGAGAACCGTCATTTGTAAATAACCGAATAAATTATAACGGAACCTATGCACTATTACATACAAAAAATCAAGTTGATAGTTTAAGAAAACATAACATTCACGTTCAATCTTATTTTATATATAACAAGTATCGAGATGATTGGTCAATATCCGATTTCGCGCAAACTTCTTCAGCTAACAATTTTCGTACAATGTATGGGTCTGACTCAAAATTTATTGACGTAACTAATCTATCGCATTTAGCAAATTCATTAAATGATTTGTTTGTGCGCGGAATTGAATAATTCAAATAATGAAACGAACTACATCAGATGAAGAGCGACGCCAATTGCTCGCGACGCAACAGTATTTGCTAGAATATATTTATTCAATGAATTTTGAAGTTAATTTACGGTCGTCATGGTTTGCAATCTTTCCGGAAGAGCAATTAATAACTTGCAACGTACGTTGTCGAAACGAATGGTTAAAAACTATTTCTATTGCACATGAAGCGGGGCATATTACTGCAACTCGTCCTCGATACATGAAGTCATGGAGAAAATGTAAAACTGCAGTGCATACTGCTATTCTTCATGAAGAATGGGCTGCTTGGGAACATGGTTGGACGTTGATTGACGAATGGCAAAAACAATCCAATATATTTACGCACAATTTTTATAACACTCTTCAAACTGAATATTGGAAATGTGCACGAATTTCATGGAACAAATACATACAATACATTGCATCTGCGCCGACAACGGACGCGCTTGTAAATGCTTATTGGTAAATTTATATAACTAATTGATATTCAATGTAATTAATTTACCAAAAAATTTGGTTCGTGTAGAACAATTACTTATTTTTATGTATAGTAATTAAATAATAAAAATGACATCAGTAATTTCAAAATCTCAAGTAGTTGAGTTTCTAAATGCAAAATGCAAAACAACTGCCGCTCATGTAATTGACGGAATAAAAAATGTTGTTTTTCTAAAAGAAATAGAAGGAGAATTTATTTTCATACATGATATGTGTAATCTGTTGACCAAGTCACTTACCGACGATATAGAATGTAATATCATTCAATTTATGGTCGACGAAGATCAACTAATTTCTGAAATTAATCTTTACATTAACAAATAATAAATAATAGTATGACTCACGCAATTCAAACCTTAAAAGATGCTTTTCGTAACGACCCTGTAGAGTTTTCAAAAGCAATAGTATTTTTACTAGTAATGAGTGTATTTACATATTTATCTTTAGTTATTGCTGCTATATAATATGCGTTATTGTAATAATTGTAATCAACCTATTCCGGTGCAACGACTTAAAGTAGTACCGACAACAGAAACTTGTGTATCTTGCTCTAATGTCAATCGACTATCAGCAATTCCAGTTATTCATCATAAAACAGGAAATGAAATACAAATCGTAAAAGACCCAGAAGTAGCAAAAGAATTTTACCGACTGTCGTCGCGTGTTGGGTTTGGTTGTCTCCGAGGTCTGAAATCAGGAAAATCAAGCTCGAGTCAAGTAAAAAAATATTCGACAGCTCCGACAACAAAACTTTCTTTAGGAATGGCATCAAGAAATATGTTTGAAGAGTTAGGCACTAAAATAATGAATACTTTTGACTATGCAGGGGCGTCAGCAGCAAAATCTCAAGCTCAGGAATATTTAGACACTAGACTAATAGATAGAAACCAATTTAATAAATTAATTACTATAATCGACGCGTGTATTGTGTCAAAAGCTCCAATGGAGCAGCGCTAAAACTTAAGGTTTAAGGGGTTAGGCCTAAGTTTATAAGGGAGGTTGAAATAATACCTCCCTTTTTTTTTAAACATTAATGTAATGAATATTATCAATCATTCGCCTTTAATAAAAATTTTCGGAAATGGATTTCAAATAACATTTCCAAATCGGTATTCAATCGTCGTAAAAAACGGGCCAGGTGCAAAATGTACTCAACCTGATAAATTAAATGACGACCCCGCTTCAATGATTATGGCAGCAAGATTTGGAGGAACTCAATCTCCAGATTGTGAAGTTGAAATTTACAATGCAAAAAAAGAAAATGTATCTTTAAATTTCGGAGAAGAAATAAGCTTATCAAATATTTCTCCGTTTCAATTAGCAAATTTATTTTACATTATTTCAGGACTTAAATAAACAATGAACCGTTTTGTCGACAATCAAATCTTTAAAAATTTTCTCGAATGTTCTGAACAAGAACAAACATTGGTATTAAAAACAATTTCAGAAAACGTATGGAGTTTTAATGATGAGTTGCGTGGTATAGATTTTAATATAGAAAGTTATTATGAACGCAGAATAGCGGATCGCGACCCGAATATAACATGGCCAAAGAATCTTTCAAAAAAAGAACGAGTTTTATGTAAAATTACTTTACTAACAAAACTATTGCGTAACTGTAGCTCATCTAATACTGATAATGACTACATTTACCATTGGTGTAGTAACTTTGTTTATTCTATAAAAAATAACATTTTCAAACCTAAAGATAGCACCTGGAAAGGATTATCGAAAATAGAAGCTTTAATATTAAACAGTATTTATGAATCTTTAACTCGTTGTTACCGACAACAAATTGTTTTTTAAAAATTATTTTGTACATTCAAAAGAATTTCTTATATTTAATAAATCAATAAATAATATGTATTACATCGCAAAAGTAAAACTCGAATTCGAGACTGACAAAGGTCAGCTAAAGAAAAAAACAGAAACTTATTTAGTTCAGGCAGAGTCCGTCACAGACGCGGAAGCTATCGTACACACAAAATTTTCCGATTGGAAGTATGAATTTGAAGTTAAATCAGTATCTCAATCAAATATTTTAGACGTTTATTCAGTATAATATGGCTCGTATCAAAAAAAGATTTTCGACTAATCAAGTCGTAGTATTTCGGTTCAGTGACCGTAAAATGGTAGGTCGCGTTGTAATGGTAAGACCTATAGGTAAAATTTTCAATTACGATGTACTGGCAGAAGACGGTAAAATTTATGAAGAATTAGCCGTTGATTCAAATATGAATCATAGTATAGATACTTATTTAACAAGACTGTTTTATAGAAAGTATAACATTAGCGAATCAGAAATTCCGGTTACGGCAGTAAATGTACCAGAAATTGATCCTTCTCAATATTTACAAGAGAGTAGTATCATATCAGATGACTACCGGCCGGATATGTCGAAATTTGCGGATCAATCTTTTAATGAATTAGAAGATTGATTCATTGGGGGCGAATGGTATAGATTGACAGAATAGTTCTTTGAGATGATGCACGCAGTGCTAGTATTGGAAGCACTTAAATATCCTATATAACGAATAACTGGAAACGAAATCTCTGATTTCACTTACGAAGACGCTATGGCGTTCGTAAGCGGCGAATATGCTTTAGCAGCTTAATTGCCAACGGGTCGGCGCACATATAACCTAGGAACAGAAGTGAATGGATTGGTGAAAAAACAATTGAACCTTAAATCGAATTGTCCATTGGTTGTTAGTTTACGATGGCTGAAGAACAAACTAAATATTTTGAGTCGTTAGAAAATGACATCTAAGCGTGTGAATGAGTCCTTAAATTGTCTGGGCAAGACGAGGGTTCGACTCCCTCCGCCTCCACTAATTCACGGAGTATTAACCTTTAAATTGAATCGAATATGAAAAAGATCTTTTTCTTGTTTGTAACAATTTCATTGCTAACGAGCTGTACAACCAGCAGTACAGAGCAACTTTCAACCGCAGATTCTTGCGTAGTTGAAACCGTTGCAGCTGATACAACTGTATCAGACTCGATAGCAGTAGTTGCTACTGACACTGTAAAGTAAAATGTAAAATTTCGAACGGTGCACAAGAAGTGCAAGCCTAACGTGAGGTTGTGAAAGGAAACGTAAACTTCCTTAACTTCGGTAAAAGTCCGACCCGCATCGATTTAATTGTTATTAAATGAAATTTACTCATGGTTATCAAGGATATGAACTATATCCTGAATTAGATGAGCATCAGCGTTGTTGTAATAACGGTTGCTCGTTTCCTAGAAGAAAAACTGGTGCTAATAAAACTGCTTACGTTTTAGCCCCTGTATGTATACATTGTTTTCATGCAGCTATTGAACCTCCGAGGCATGGTTATCGAGACGGAGTTACTGCTATCAAAAAAGACTTTTGTGAAAATAGAGATGGTCGTTTAGGATTTAATTGCACTGCAACGATCATACATCGTCGTCAGTTAGATTTAGATCATATCGACGGAAATCACGATAATAACATTCCAGAAAATTTGCAGACTATATGCAAAAACTGCCATGCACAAAAAACTTGGGCAGATCGAAATCATATTAAATCTATAAAATGAGCTTATTACAAAATCTTAAAGAAAATCAATTTCCTTGTTTGGAATTACTAAATTTTGAAGGTCCGGTGCTAACAGCGATTAAGGTAGAAAATAATTTTGTTATTATCGATCAATGGAACAAACTTTGTAGTATACTTACGTTTGATCAGATGCTTCATTTTATTTACGAGTATAATTCAATTACTGACTCAAGCGGAAAGAAATGGATTTATCCTAAAGAATCTAAAGAAGCAAAACCAAAAGAAGAAATACTATTAGACTTTTTATCATTTAAAAATTAATGGCAACACTGCAAACACAATACCAAAACTATCTTAAAAAAAATCCACACTGTAGTTATGATGAGTGGCTTGATATTCTCAGCGATAAATTTTTAACAATAATCAGACACGATGAACCAAGAGTGTCTGACGATTTTCAAATCGGACCTGATGGGGCGTATGAGCACACTGATATCTATCTAATAGATAGAGAAATTAATTTCAAAGACACTATAAATTCTTTAATCACCAGATTAGGCTCAGTTGAATACGATAACGGAGACTTGTCAGATTTGGGTAATGAAATTGGAATTGGATTAGGCAATGTATTGTCTGACTTGTCCACAGATGAAATAAGTATGTTCATATCAGGTTTTAGACACGGAGTTAGTTTAACAAACGGAACACATTGATTTAATAGTAATCATACTTAAATGTTATGAGTAATAAACCAATAACAAGAGAACATTTCTCACAACAATCACAAATAAATTCAAACGCTAATAAGTTTTTTGCGTTAGTGAAAACAGACGATTATTTAGACAATTTTAAATTAACTGAATTGCCAGAATATTTGTTTGATGATTATGAATTCATTACAAATAGAGGGATATTTCCAGTTGTCAAACAAATTACGAAATTAAATAAGTAAAAAAGATTTGTAGAATTGAAAAATTATTCTTATCTTTATGTATAATAAAAATTTAAACTATGGCAAAAGTAACATTAGAATTTGACTCTTACGAAGAGGCAGTAGAATTAGAAAATGCGCTAAATGGAAGTAAATGGAGTTCTGCATTTTGGGAATTAGATCAAGCTTTACGAAATACTACTAAGTATGGAGTTCCTTTAAGAGGATTTACCGAAGGAGCGACTTCTGAAGAAATAGAAGCTGCAGACCGCTGCCGAGAATTAATTCGAGAAGTATTATCTGAATATAGTCTTAAATTAGGCTAACAATATGGGACTAGTTGAACACGCAAAAACAGAATTACAAATAGCCGGACTATTTGATGAAGACTCCGACTACAATGGAACGCTTGGGTGTGGTTATGAATTACTACCAAATGAAACTCCTCTTGAATGTTTAATGAGAATGGAAAAAGAAAGAGAATTTTAATAATATAAAACAAATGATTAATACACATACAAAGAAACAATAATAAAAGTTTGGTAAATTGTAAAATTCTACTTATTTTTATGTATAATAAAATATAATCTATGGCAAAAATAACATTAACATTTGAATTCGACTCTTATGAAGAAGCTGAAGAAATAGAAACCACTTTAAATGCAAGTAAATGGAAAGCTGCATTTTGGTCTTTAGATCAAGCGTTACGTGACACTACTAAATACGGTGCTTCTTTAGAACGCGGCGGCGGTGAAGCTACGCCTGCAGAAATAGAAGCTGCAGAACGTTGTAGAGATTTAATTCGTGAAAAATTAAATGAATATAATCTTTTTTTAAATTAAACAGTATGGGACTAATAGATCACGCAAAATTAGAATTACAAATAGCAGGACTATTTGATAGCGACTCTGATTATGGAGGAATGGTAGCGCAAGATGTATTAGAATTAATAGAAGTATTTTCTAAACAAGGCCATTCAGGTATGTCAGCTCCTTATGTTGCAAGTATATTTAATAAGTTAGCCAACTATGAACCACTAATACCGATTACAGGTAAAGATGAAGAGTGGGGCGATGTAAGAAATTTAGGTGATGGAAAACCTTGGTATCAAAATAAAAGATGTTCAGCACTCTTTAAAGATGGAAAAGACGGTAAGCCATACTATATTGACGCTATTGTAAAACGAGACCAAAATAGAACTTGCTGGAGTGGATTTGCTTGGTTAAGTGAAGAAGATTATAAAACAGGAGACAGAAGTAAAATGGTTGGTAAAAAAGGTTACATTAAGTCATTTCCATTTACACCTAAAACATTTTACATTGACGTAAAGGATGTAGAAGTAGCAAAGGATGATTGGGAGTCATTTATAGTCGATCCTTCTCAATTAGACGAAATTCGTAAATATTACGATCTAGATTAAATAGAATAAAATGATTGATAATTTATCATTAATAAAACCGATTTTAAGCTTTCATGAAGAAGGTGATTTTTATATGCTTTATGTTTTCAAACGTAAGAAAGATCAACCGGAAGATGAAAGAGATAATCACCAATCAGTTAGAACTATTAAAACTTACTGTATCGAAAGCATAGAACATTTAGATCGTCGTTACGAAGAAATTAAACAGCTTTGTGAAATGTTTAAAGCTAGAGCATATATACATGTTCAAAAACAAAATCATAAAGATGTTTCTCTTAATATGATGGTTGATCTTGCTCAAAGAATTCAAAATGGGCAACATGATCAGAAAGGTCTATTTGATTCGGTAGTCGGTCAAATAAAAACAAAAGAAAAGAGATGGATAGTTGATATCGATACAAAAGATCAAACAGAAATTGATGCAGTTAAATTTGCAATCAACAAATTCTGTCGTCCTGAAGGTGATAAAATTGAAGCTATCATTCCTACCAAGAACGGGTTTCATCTAATCACCGAAAGATTTGATGTTCAAGAATTTACCAAACATTTTCCTAACATCGATATTCAAAAGAAAAATCCTACTCTTCTTTATCTACCAAATACATTATCTAACGACTTATCATGAGAAGTAAAACAATACAACGAATTATAGATGAGATGGATAAAGATACATGGTATATTAAACTTAAACGTTGGATTAGACTTCAAACGTGGGTTTATATATGTTTAACTAGAAAATATTGGGACAAAAAATATGAACATTACATTTTTAAAAAATTCATTAAATCAAATTAATGGAAAATAATCTAATAGACAAAATTACTTATTCGCATTACTGCCATGTTTGCTCAGGTTGTGGAGAAGAAGGATGTTGTTCTCCATTAATGTGTAAACAAAGTCCTGAAGGGAACTATTGCGAATCTTATTTGAAAGATTTAAAATTTGGGTATAAAATGTATGAACATTTGATGGAACTGGTTGGTGACGATGAGAAATATAAAGAACAAATTGACGAGTTATGGGATAAAACTTACGATAGAATTTACACTTCAATAGAATAAAAATATGAATAAACTAAATTTAACCAATCTTCTAGTAGGAATTATGGTAATTCTCTTAGCCTTAGTTACAGAAAACACATTTATGACACCTATCTTACTTATTTTAGGTTCAATAAATTTAGTTATCGGTCTTAATGGTATTGAGTTTATTAGAAAAAAACTAAATAAATAGTAGACGAAATAAAAAGATGAACAAACTAGACCAAGACTATTTAGCACTCCTTCAAGATATACTTGATAATGGAGTTGAAAAGAAAGACAGAACGACAAACCAATAGAAAGTTATGAATAAAGAAAGAAGAATAATTAAAGTACCTGTCCCAAAAGAAATTTGGGATGCTGATATGTCAATATGGAATGTACTCTTTGGGAGAAGAGATATTATGGGAGCTTGGATGAATAGTATAAAAGATGTAATTAAACAAATGAATTATGAATAATAACATAGACAAATTAATAGAGCAAGGCGCTGAATTGGCACGTAAACACGAAGAGCTACGTGATGAAATTTTAAACAATCCTGATATGCCGCAGGAGTTGAAAGACATTATCATTAAAAACAGAATACCTGATGATAAGATAGTTGATTTGACAGGGGGTAAGAAAATTAAGTATATTAATCCTGATACATTTGAAATTGAATATGAATAACATAGATAAAACAATAGAAAGTTATGAGTAACGAAATAAAAAACCAAAATATAATTCAAATAGATTTGAGTGGTTGTAAAAATTGGAATGAATGTATGAAGGTAATAGAATTAATTACATTAGGTAGAGTTAAAATTAAAGTAAATGAACAAACTAGATAAAGATTATTTAGCACTATGTCAAGACATTCTTGATAATGGTACTAAAAAAGAAACAAGAAATGGTGACACCATATCTGTATTCGGTAGACAGATAAGACATTCTATGAAAGATGGCTTTCCATTGCTTACAACCAAGAAAATTCATTTCAAATCAGTAGTAACTGAGTTGCTTTGGTTTTTACAAGGTAGAACTGATTTAAAATGGTTGTTAGAACAAGGTAATACTATTTGGGTGGGTGACGCATATAAGAATTGGTGTAAACAATTTGAAGTTGACCCAAACAATTTTGATGGAGAGGAGATTGCTAAAGGTCATAATGACCAATGCTGGGGATATCCTATACTGGACCATGTTAAACCTACATCAAAGGAATATAAGAGAGGACAGATAAATGCTTATTTAGAAGGTAAAGCAGAAAAACCATTTTTTTACTTAACACAAGAAGAATTCATCAACAAAATCAAACTAGATGATGAGTTTGCTAAGAAGTGGGGGTCACTCGGAAAAATTTATGGGGCGCAGTGGAGAAGTTGGACAAACTATACTGGTAATGAAATTGCTGAAGGTACTTATGAAATGACTAATGAACCGATAGACCAAATCCAAAACCTAATCAACGACCTTAAAACAAATCCTGATTCTCGCAGACTTATCGTGAATAGCTGGAATGTAGGTGAGCTCGACCAAATGGTTCTTCCACCTTGTCATTATGGATTTCAAGTTTATACAAGAGAGTTGAGTTTTGAAGAAAGGTATAATAAATGGTTCACCTATAATTACGAAACAGGTATGGAAAGATTTTTTGACCCAAACAACTTACCTGACTTTGACAACGAATATTATGTTCGAACTCCAACCAGAGCAATCTCTCTAATGTGGAATCAACGTTCAGTAGATACATTTTTAGGTTTACCGTTTAACATAGCATCTTATGGTTTACTACTTGAAATCATTGCTAAAGCTGTAAATATGGTTCCTGATGAATTGATTGGTAACTTAGGTGATGTGCATTTATATTCAAATCATATTGAACAAGCAAAGGAACAGATTGGTAGAACACCTTATGAACTACCTAAACTAAACATCAATACAGAGTTTTGGCCATATGAAGGTGGTGAGTGCGGTGTAGGTCCTTTAGATGCAGTTGCAGTATTTGAATCATTTAAAGATGAAAACTTTTGTAAGTGTTTGTTGGAAGAAGATATTCAGTTAAGTAATTATGAATCACACCCAACAATTAAAGCCATTTTATCAAATTAATCGATATTTATTAATAAAAGCATAAACATGAAAAAATCAGAATTACAACAAATTATTAGAGAAGAAATTCGTAAAGTATTAAACGAAGCAAGTAATTTGCCTGTGACTATAACATCAGTAAATGGAAAGTCATTTTATTTTACTAAAGATTCCTTTAACTCACCTAAAATAGATGGAGCTGGATTTATCCAACAATTAAGAGACTTAGAAGCAACAGCTCCTGACGGATATACTTCAGCTGAAATGTGGGTACATGATAAAGAAACAAGACGTACTCCAGGTGCAAGTGCTAATATTAAAGTGAATCCATCTAAGTTTTCTGCCTATTTCAAATAGGGAAAATAATAATTAAAGCACCTTTATCAAATTAATGATATTTATATTAAAAGTATAAACCATGAAAAAATCAGAATTACAACAAATTATTAGAGAAGAGATTCAAAAGGTATTAAGTGAAAATAAAGAACTTATTAAGTTTAAACAACTAATTGATAAAGGGGAGATAAAAAAAGCAGCTAGACTGTATTACGGTACTGGGGCTATAACAGGTAATGATGCTAGAGAAGCACTTAAATATGTTAAATCAAAGGGATTAGAAAAACAATTTGATGATTTAGATCCGGATGTTGATCCTGCTGGAGGTAGTGGACTATATTCACATATATAGACTATAATCACACCCAACAATTAAAGCACTTTTAACCAATTTAAAAAGTTATGAATTTACAATTTAATAGCATTGATTCGCAATGTTATATACTCCCTTACATAAAAATTACCTACAGTAAATGGTTAACAGGTAATTATGAAATTATCATAGGTTGGCTTACTAAAGAAATATGCATTTCATTTTAAATTATGAAAATAGAAGCGTTATTTATTTCAGACGTACATTTAGGATCTAAAGGCAGCTGTTCAGCACAGCTGCTTGAAGTTTTAAAAAGTTACGAACCTAAACATCTTTTCATTGTCGGAGATTTTATTGATGGATGGATTTTAAAGAAACGACATTATTGGTGTAATGATTTTAATTCAGTAATCAAAAAAATTATACAGTTATCACAACGAGGTACGCGTGTAATTTACATTACCGGAAATCATGATGATTTTTTACGTGGGTATTCTCCTATGTCGTTAGGAGACTCGATTCAAATTGTTGATGAATATATTTGGAACGGATATTACATTTGTCATGGAGATAAATTTGATGGTATAGTTAAACTTAAATGGTTAGGAGTTTTAGGATCGGTAGGATATGAGATAGCTATATCATTTGATCGTTTAATCAAGCGATTCGGATATAAATTTTCTTTAAGTTCGTTTCTGAAAAAGAATGTAAAAAATGCAATAAAATTTATTACTAATTTTGAAACGCAACTTGCATATCAAGCAAAACATCATAGATGTCATGGTGTAATTGCCGGTCATATTCATACCCCGGACAATAAAATAGTCGACGACATTCATTATTTAAACTGCGGTGATTGGGTAGAAAATTGCAGTTATATTATATACGACAAACACGAATTTTCAGTTAAATTTTACAATCAATAAAGTTTTGGAACTTATTACTACATACATATGTAAGCAAGGAGATATTGGCGTACATAACAATATGTTCGGTGGAACGATATTATCTATTATCGACGACGCTTCAGCTTCATACGCTGCGCAAATTTGTGATACGCAACGTATCGTAACTGTAAAAATAGATGAACTAGTTTTTACTAAACCTGTTAAAGTCGGAAACATTTTAAAAGTATACGGGCAAGTCGTTGAATTTGGGACTACGTCAATTTCAATTTATATTGAAGTGCGAAAGCATAATGTATACACCGGCGCGCAAGAAACTGTCACTCATACAAAAATTAAATTTGTGCGAATTGATGATGACGGAAAACCGTTACCAATTCATGAGTTTGTAAAAGTTCGATATTTTGACCGAGTATCAAAATACGGAAAAGGTTTATTAAGTCAAGAAGAAAAGATGCATAATTTGGCACTTTGATAATTTTGTCTTATATTTAAGTAATGACAGAATTATTACATATACTAGGTGGTTGCCCAGACCACATATCACATCTAAATTTTCTAGATTTAATAGCTGCTGATTACAACAGCATTTCCGGTTTGTTACAAAACTTTAATTTTTTTAAACTTAAATGTATACAGCTTCTCAAAAGTATTTAGACATTCAATCTAGAATTGTCGATATTATTTACAGCTGCACTACTGTTATTCAGTTAGAAGCATGCGAAAAATTAATTGAAAATTTTACAATAATTACAAATCCATCTAACATTTACGATCGGTTTTTAGTTGAAGAATGTGCTATACATTTACAGGCTCGCGTTAATTTACGTAGAAAACTTTTAACCTGTAAGTAGATAACTAATTGACTTTCAATTGAAAAAGTTTACCAAATAATTTGGTACTTTGGCAAATAAATACTATTTTTATGTATAGTAATTAAAAAATATGACAGATTTTTCTTTAGTGCAAAAAGTAGTTGATGAGCTAAATTCAACCAATTCAATCAATGACAAAAAAGAGATTCTTGCAAAATATGCAAATAACGAATTTCTGAAAAAAGTATTGTATTATACATATAATCCATTTTATCAATATTATCTAACGCCTGATAACTTGGATAAGTATTATGATGAAGATCTTGGATCATTGTATGAATTTACAGATTTGTTTGAAATGCTTGATATTTTACGTAAACGTGAAGTTACGGGTCATAAAGCAATCAATTCTGTAAATTACTTTTGTCTTCGTAACGAAAAATATAAAGATCTTATTTATAAAATTATTGGTAAGGATTTAGAAATCAGAATGGGTGTCAGTTTAATTAACAAAGTCATTCCTGAGTTAATTCCTTCATTTGATGTTGCATTAGCTACGCCGTTTGAAGATGTAGCAGTTGATTTTACAAAAGACTCTTGGTATGCGTCTCGTAAATTAGATGGAGTAAGATGTTTGGCCGTTATAGATGAAAATGGTCAGATATCTCTTTGGTCTCGTCAAGGTAATGAGTTTGAGACTTTACAAAAAGTTAAAGATGAAATTGCTAAACTTAATTTAAAAGATAAAGTGTTAGACGGAGAAATTTGTTTAGTAGATGGTAACGAAAATGAAGATTTTCAAGGGATAATGAAAGAGATACGTAGAAAAAACCATACAATTACTAATCCGAAATATTTAATATTTGACGTCATTGACGGTAGCGATTTTCGAACCAAGTCGGGAAATACGTCATATTCTAGCAGATACGAAGAATTGAATGATTATCTGTACAATTACAAAGAAAAAGAATTAAATCATTTGCAGATAGTAACCCAGTCTAAAATCATTAATGAAAAGCATTATGTTGAATATATGGAAAATGCTGATAGTATCGGTTGGGAAGGACTTATTTTACGTAAAGCTGATTCAGTATATGAAGGCAAACGAAGTAAAAACATGCTCAAATGTAAATCATTCCACGACGCTGAATATACAGTTATTGATTTAGAATTTGGTCCTTTTAGAATGATTGAAAATGGATTGGAAGTAACTAAAGAAGTTCTTTCCAATGTAGTTATCGAGCATAAAGGAAATAGAGTTTCAGTAGGATCTGGATTTAGTATTGAAGAAAGAGAATACTTTAAAACTAACCCAAATGAGATTCTTAATAAAGTCATAACTGTTAAGTATTTTGAAGAATCAAAAAATCAATCCGGTAATTATAGTCTCAGATTTCCGACCGTAAAATGTATACATGGTAATAAAAGATTAGTATAATGGCAAGACCAAAAAAAGAACAAACTCCGATCGAACAAATGAAAAAACCAAAATGGAAAATTGGAGAGATCGTCGACATTACCTTTTTAGGAGCATCTAAAAAAGTTAGATTAACTGAATTACGTACTCATCCGCAACATTCCGAGCGTTGGATTTATACAGGAGTATCTATTAATGACAGTATCATTATCCCGTTTATTGGAATCGATGGATCTGAACGATTTGCTAATATTTGGTCGAAAAAGAAACTTATTACGAAAGATTAATTTAATTATATAAACTTTAAATCAAATAATCATGAAACAAGTTTGGATTAAAATTCAAAGCTACGTTAAACCTACATTAAATGTAGCTTTATTTGCCGGAGCGGTAACCGGAGCTTTTTTCGGAGGATATTATTATACTTCCATGAAAAAAGTCGTTAACAGTTCTGAAATTGAATCTGTAAAAGTTATATCGTCAACAAGCTGCTCAATAGCAGTAACCGAACGAGGAGAATTGTTAGTTTTAAACCGAATTGATGGCACGTATAAATTATATGACGAAACTATCGGATTATCAGTTTTCAAAGCTTACGGTAACAGAATAACTTCTAATCAACCTAAATAACATGAAACGTAAATTAGTTACAATAGCAGTGCTAGCAGCTTGTATGATTGCAAGTTTATCAATGACTTCAGGTACTTCAAAAAAAGATCCGTATGTATACGGTAAAGATAGCATAGGTATCGTTAATTCTTCTCCGTCAATACAAATGTATTTCTATATTAAAAAATACGCAAAATTGTATGACATTCCAGAAGCATATGCATTTTCATTAGCATATCAAGAAACCAATTATCGCGGGCCATTACATTTTTCATATAATCCAGAGCAAGTATCAACTGCCGGTGCACTCGGCCCAATGCAAATTATGCCAAACACATTTAAAATGGTTAATAAAAAATCTATTTCTAATCGTAGATTGAAATCAGATATTCAGTTAAATGTAATGACTTCAATGAAACTTCTTCGTATGTTACATAATCAATACCAAGATTGGGGACTAGCTTTTGGCGCGTATAATACTGGTAAGCCTTGCATCAATGAATATTCACAGAACATTCTAAACAAAGAATTTTTTTGGATTTCTGGTAAAATTTAAAATTAACTTGTTTTTTTGAAATTTAATTCTTATATTTAAAAAATAATCAATCATGAATACAATATCTTTAAACATTAAAAAAAATATTTTGACAATAGCTGAAAAAGTTTATGTTAATCGTTTCGCTTTGCAATACATTTCGTCATTAATTTTTGCAATAACTTGCCTTTTTTTAAATCAATTGAATTTTTCATTTTTATTTCTTCTAATGGCATCTTTAATGGATGGAATGAATTCTATATATAGAAAAAACAATTAAGATAATTACTATCGCGGGATGGACTGGAGATGGTACCAGCTCGGTCTCATAAGCCGAACGACGTAGGTTCGAATCCTACTCCCGCTACTAAATGCGATCGTTTTTCTTAAATCAAGCCGGTTCTTAAAGACCGGCCTTTCTTTTGTAACTTGTTATTATTTTTAAATGAAAAAACATATAAAACTATGGTTGCGATATCGATTCGCACGAACTCGAGTTGTATTTCGAAGATTTAGTCGATACTTTGAAACTGTATTAGACTCAAAACTTGAAGAGAGCGAAACAAAAGATTTAGCTATTGCAATAGTGCGAAGAGCGATTGCTAATCCAACATCGACTATGCTAATTGCGCCCATATCCGGGACTCGATACATTCATTTTGATGAAATTTTCATAAAACTAAATGAAAATTTAATTACCATTGTTAACGGTACATATACATATCAAATTTCTATTTCAGATAAAGAAACTGAAGTTCTGCTTGACAAATTTAATTTTCGATTAGAATTTATTAGGAAACAATGGGAAAATTCTATAATGACAAAAACTAAAAAAAGCTTAGGAAATATTCTTGAAGAATTGAATAGCAAATTCATAAAATCAATTTAATTTTAGATAATTTTTCTAATTGATATACAAATAGTTACGTAACCTGTTGGTAGTCAATAGATAAAACTAACCAAATAATTTGGTTAGTATTAACTAATCTCTTATTTTTATGTATAGTAATTAAATAATTAAAAAATGAGATTAGAAACCGAAGCCCCAGTTAGTGATTTAGAAAAATCAATTGAAGCCATTTTAATGTTAAATGGCTATGAGCAATCAGAAATTCAATTTAGACAAGAAGAGCGTTATTTACGTATAGGATATTGGAAAGCCTTATCTGAAAAAGCATTGGCTCAACTTGAATCATTTATTGATTATAAAGTAGATTGGGATGACGATGATTGTGGATACCTTTGTTTTTATAGATTGAAAAAATAATTTAAAAAGATTTGGTACTTAACTAATTAATTCTTAACTTAAAGCTCAATAAATCAAATGACAAAAAAACCAATACCAGCAACGACTAACGCAGTTAAATTTGACAGATTTGCAATTGTACTTGAAAAAGAACAACTTTCGTATTATAATAAAGGAGAGTTGACTCGAGTTGCAGATGTAGGAGTTGATTTTTCAAATAAAGACCTTTTCGATTTAGCAACGAGAATTTCTGAAAAAAATTCATATGGTCCTGTAGAATATACTTCAAAAGATTTAGTAATTAAAACCCGTAAATAATCATGAGACAGAAAAAATCAAAATTTCGAATCGTTCCAGCAACGCATCCTAAATTTGGATCATGTTGGTCTTTAAAAGAAGGTGAATTTGTAATCGGTACTTTTGTTAATAAACAAGCTGCCGAGTCTCGTAAATTGCAATTAGAAAAATCTAATTTAGAAAATTTCCTTTTAGTAAAAACCGCAAACCAAGAACTTAAAATCGAAGAATAATGCCAACCTTTTATCAAGAAACCGAAATAGATATTTCCATAGAAGAATTTGTCGATCAATTATCAGATTGGGAATTAGAAGAATTGAAAGATCGAATTAATGATGCGCTCGATGTAAATGTAACAAAAAACATCGGAGACAGAATTGCAAATGACGAAACTAACATTGCTTTAGACAAGCTAGCTCGTAATTTAAGTCTCTTGACTGTTGAAGAAGAAGACTATATTAAGAAACTTGCAGAAAGATTCTTATAAGGAACTAGACTTTATTTTTTACCGATTATATAGCGTATTTCATCGTATACATTCGTTCTTAATCACTCAGTATATTGATAATCAAAATGACAAAACTTTTAGATACCGATAAAAAACTCATAGAAAAATATAAGAAAAAAGTACATAAACAGTTTCCCGGGGCGTATTTATTAGCTACTGCAAATGGATATACAATTGTACAAGAGCAGGAAAATTTGCAATTAAAAGATATTTTATCTGAATTTTTCATTGCTCCGACTACAACGCCTGTCAAAGCTTGGGAGTATGCACAAAGTAATGCTAGAATTTTTCAAAATTTAAATCGCACTCATCCGCTTCGAATCGAAGGAATGGAAATGGAAGATAAATTAGCACGTATTGAAGCTAGAAAAAATCGTCGCGATGAAAGACCGATTAAATCATCGAAATTTGATATTTATTAATAAATTAGTTTAGTTATGTGGAATTCAATAAAAACACTTTTTGATAAAAACAGCGAGCGAGTCGCAATGCAAGATCCGGAAATTATAGAAGAAGTTTCTGAAGAAATTGTTAATGAATCAGCTTCTATAGAAGTCGACAACTTACCAGAAACTGAGTTAAATGAACCTGTGTTCGATGCTGATTATTTATTAACGAATCCTTTAGTTGTTGGATGGCTATCTACTGTCGAGCAAGAATTATTATTTTCGGCATTATGTTATTTTTCGCAACAAAATAATTCATTTCTTGATGTAGGCTGTGGTCGTGCAGATTTATATGGTTATTTACAGACAGTATTTCAAACCGATCAAATTCAATATAAAGGCATTGACCTTAATCCTAATTTAGTAGAAATTGCAAAACGTAAATTTGTTAACGCAAATGTCGAATCTGCAGATATTCTAAAGTTTAAAACGGAAAATTATGATTGGGTAGTAGGGTCAGGTCTTTTCAATTTAAACGATCATCCTGATATGGTTGAATATGCAAAAAAAGTAATAGATCAAATGTTTTCTGTATGTAATATCGGAGTCGCTGTTAATTTTTTAACAGGAGTGCCTGAAGATTTAGCAGATGAAGATTTAAAGGCTTTAATCGTTCATGATCCCGGCATATGGCTAAACTATTTAGTAGAAAAATACAATAAAGTTATTACACGTGCTGACTATTTAACTGGAGACATTACATTTTACATTTTAAAATAACATGACCGCAAGCTTAATACTATCTATTTCTGGATTTGTAATATTCATTTCTATTGCATTTTACAATTATCATTTACGACAACTTATTCAAGTTCATGAATTAACAATTGAATCAAAATACCATATTATATCAGCATTACAAGATTATGTTTCCAAATTGGAAGAAAAAAATGCTGACTTGGTAGACGAAAATAATTCTTTAAAAACTAAAAAGTCTGCAACTCGAAAAAAATCAAATTAAATGTCTAAGCCGCTTTCATTAGAAGAATTTTTTCGAAATTTTGAAACTCACGTTTCACAAATCGCATCGAATTCTGGAAGTATGCATACAGACATAATTTGGGATTTACCTGCAAATTCTATAGCCTCTTCTTCTAAATTAGAAAGCGCAAAGTTACTTCTCGAAGCATGTATTGACAGACAGAAACAATATTCAGATTTAACTAAACAAGAATCAGTAATTAAAAAATTAAATACATTAAGAAATCTTATATCTGCAAATTACAACGCCGAGTCGACAAACATAGTTACAGAACAAGTCGAGGTTGATTTATATTTACTTGACAATTGTATACGAGCCGTTAAAAATAAAATAACGCTTTCTCATTATGGATTAATCATTTTAAATAAACTTCATGAAAAATATACATAATTCTTCAAAAACTATTCAATTCTCAAAGTCTCAATGGATTGAGTTAGAAAAGTTAGCTGCGATTGAAGATATTGATCAGCGTCGTATAGCATTTCGTAATTATTTTCATAATCAAGAAATGTTTGATTATATAAAAGACAAAGTCGACCCTTCTTGGCTTGCTCATGATATGTCCGTAAATTCTGAGTCATATGGATTATAATGATATTGAATTTGACGAGTCGGATTATGAATTTTTCGTTTCGTTACCGACAGACGAAAAAATATTATTTTTGTTTGACTTGTTATGCACTAATCTTTTTGAAGATTATTCAAATGACAAAATTTCAGAAATAATTCCAGCTTCATATGAAGATTTGACAGGCCCTTTGAAATCGACAGTAGTCGAAGCTATTGACTTTGCTTTTTCAAAAGAAGCTGACGTAAATATTGTTTTTGTAAATGATTTTATTGTAATTAATAGCGATAACGAAAAAATTTTAAAAACATCTGTACGAGAAATATTCATGCGCGGATATGTACTTTCAGAAATGAAAGTGTCGTCCCGCGAAATGAAATTATTTCAACGAAGTACTTTTTGTAAAATCTATTCTATAATCGGTCACAACGACCCTATACTTAAAAATTAACATGTTTTCAATTAATAGAACGTTTGTTAACTTTCAAAATAATTTATATGAAGTAGTAAGAGTATTCAGCGAGTCGCAAGTAAAAAATATAGAATTAATAAAGGAATATTTGGATACATCATTGGCATTGCGTAAAAATGGCAAAATATACTTTTGTCGATTAATTGAAGAAGCTGCCATTCTTGAAGAAAAATTTGGTAATTAGAAAATTTTAACTTATATTTAATAAATAAAAATTAATAAATAAAAATTGTTATGAGTAACATTGGTTATGCATGTATCAACATGACTTTAGGTAAGAAACATATTCTAACCGGCCGCGCGATGCGTAAAGCAACGCTTGAAGCTAAAGGATTGCAACATGCTTCTGAATTGGCATTGTTAAATGCACGAGACTTAGAAACAATTCTCAAATGGAATTTAGAAAATGACATTTATTTTTTCCGATTAGGAAGTGACTTATTTCCATGGGGTAATAAAGTTGATGTACGAAAATTTCCTGACTTTGACGAAATTTGCGCAACTCTTAAACGTTGCGGTGATTTTGCTAGTAAACATGGAATTCGCATTACAACCCACCCTGGTCCTTTTAACTTACTTGCTTCGTCAAATGAAGAGGTAGTGCAAAATACTATTAAGGATTTGGAAATGCATGCACTGTTATTTGATTTAATGGGATTATCGCGAACCCCATACAATAAAATTAACATTCATATCGGAGCTACATATGGTAATAAATTCAGCGCGGCTGAAACTTGGTGCGAAAACTTTCTCAGGCTATCGGAGGGTGTTAGATCCCGTTTAACTGTTGAAAATGACGATAAAGCTACTATGTTTTCAGTGTTGGATTTATATGAATTAGTGTATCGAAAAGTCGGTGTACCAATAGTATTTGACTTTCATCATCACACATTTAACACAGGTGATTTAACAGCCGAGCAAGCGCTTCGATTAGCAGCTACGACTTGGAATGACATAAAACCTGTAGTGCATTATTCTGAGTCGAAGTCGATTCATGAAAATGACAGTTCAATTAATCCGCGCGCACATTCAGATTTTGTGTCTGAATATATAGATACGTTCGGTGTAGATGTTGATGTTATGATCGAAGCTAAAAGTAAAGAACTGGCTTTGTTAGAATATCGTAAAAAATATTCAAAAATTTTAAAAGAAAATTTACAAATTCAATAATTATTGTTAAAATATTAATATTTATTTATTATATTTTATTAATATTAATTTAATAAATTATGCGTTATAAAGAACATACAATTAGAAAAATTGAAGCACAGACTTTTAAATTACAGTCTCTTCAACGTGCTATCGAAATGAAATCAATGTCAGGAAACGAAGCAATCAATTTCATTGAATCCATTGTTAAAGATTTAAAAGTAATAGTCGATCGACTCGAGCTTGAACCTAATGAATAAACTTCTATTAAAAATTCTTGTCGGCGTTATCGCTCTATCATTAGCAATTTGCGCGGCATTTTTTTCAATAGTAGGTCTATCAAAACTTTTCGCCGGAGCCTCAGTTGCTGTCATAATTATGGCTTCAACACTCGAAGCTTCGAAATTAGTAATAGCATCGTTTTTACATAAACATTGGAATACAGCAGCTGCTGCGCTTAAATTTTATTTAATAACATCAATGCTTATTATTATGAGCATTACATCGATCGGTATTTATGGATTTTTGTCAGCAGCGTATCAGCAAACTAAGTCAAAATACGATTTAACAAAAACGTCAGTTGATAGTTTAACAGCTAAACAATTATATTATGAGTCGACAATTAAAATGAATATGACTCAGCTAGATGCGAAAAATAAGCAATTAGCAAATTATTTAAACTTGCAAAATTTGCAAGAGCAACGTGCAAGTCAATTAGTATCACAAAACAAGGCGTCTAGAACAGCAGATAGAAGTTCTGCTAAATCTGAACTTTCAATTAATCGATTAAATGAAGAAATTGAAGTTTTAAACCAAAAATTAGTTGCATATACCGATTCAGTGTCAAAAATAAAAGTGGCAATAACGCAATCGTCTATTCAAAATGATATAGGTTCAGAGTTAGGATCGTTAACGTATATTTCTAAATTATTAAACGTGCCCATGGATAAAATAGTTAATATACTTATTATCTTGTTTATTATAGTTTTCGATCCATTAGCAATTTGCATGGTTTTAGTTTTTAATTTTCTTTCACTCAGCGAATTTCCGAGTATTAAAATCGAGACTGAAATTCATGATGCTGCATCAACTATTCAGGATCAAATATTGACGATTGACAATACTGAGCCAATTATTGATCGGCCACCGGTTGAAGAAAAAATTGAAGATAAAATTGAAGATATCACGGCAATAGAAAAAAGGTACCCGGAGCCTCCTAAAAAAAATAAAGCAGCTGCGCAATATACAGGCGGAATTAAAGTTTAATTTTAAAAGTTATAAATTATGAGTGTAAATTCAAATTCTCAAACAGGAAGAAACTATCCTAAAACAGAATATAAAGTAAAATTTGATGAACGAAATCGAAGAATGATGATTTGCAGTAATTCCATTCCAGATGGAAAGTATTGGAAAGGAAAAGAATGCAAAAATTATTCTTTAGTAGGCGATAAAGCAATTGCCGTGTTATGCTGGAAATGCGCACAAAGTTATTGCGAACCTCCGGTAATACGATCTGCGCAAAATAATTCAGGAAAACCTAAAGGATGGAAATTCATGAAAGAGTATGTAGATTCTGAAGGAAATGTATTTTTTAAAGGCGTCGAGCAGCCTTCATTGAAAGGAACGATAAAACCTTCAGTAATCGAACCAAAGCAAGAAAAACAAAAGTTAACAAAGCAAGAAAAAGAAACGCTAACTCATGAACTAGCTAAACGTATTCAGACATTGAAGGTTGAGTTATTTCATGAAAAACGTAAAGGCAAAAAAGCTGAAATGTTACGTGAATTGAAAAAAGCTAATAAAGAATTGTCAAAACTAATTTAGATACAAAAGAAATTCATATATTTCTTAAAATAATTAATATGCGAAAAAATATATATGGCGACGAGCCTATTAAAAAGAAACAAGTAGCATCGACAGAATCGTCCGACGTCGATTATACATTTAATGAAGTTGAATATGGATTAAACATTGACGATTCAATTGTATATTTACATGGAGATATTGTAATTGGATGTTTATTTGATTTCATTTCAAAAGTAAGAATTATATTAAATAACAGACCCGAAGATAAAAAATCAGATCCTGTTACATTAATGATAAATTCCAATGGCGGCGATGTATATGAAGCTTTAGGAATTATTGATTACATATCAACATTATCTGTTCCAGTTAATGTTATTGTACGAGGTCGTGCAATGTCAGCAGCTGCAATGATTCTTTGTTGTGGTACAGGAGTTCGAGCAGCATCAAAATCATCCACTATTATGTTGCATGAAGTGTCAGCTGAAATTTTCGGAAAATCGGCTGATATAAAAGCAAATGCAGAGCATATCGATTATATCGAAGATGAGTTTTTTAAATTAATGTCAGTTAAGACTAACCAAAATGACGAATTTTGGAGAAAATCTTGCAGAAAAGATTTTTATATGAACGCTGAAAAAGCATTGGAATTTGGAATTATTGATAAAATTATATAAATCATGGGAAAACAAGACACGCATGCACAATGGGAGACGTTAATGTCGTATATCGACAAGTATATTTCTTCTCCGAGAAAAGAAGCGATGATAAAAATGTATGAAGAATTAGCTGATCGCATTTTAACAGCTCCGGCTTCATCACACTCAACAAGACATAATTGCTTTCCAGGAGGATATATTGATCACGTTAACCGTGTAGTTAAAGTTTCTATTTCGCTATATGAAACTTGGAGTAAATTAGGAGCCGACGTAAATAAATTCACTCTTGAAGAAGTGGTATTCGCAGCAATCAATCATGATTTAGGTAAAATTGGATCGAAGACAGAAGACTATTATGTGCCAAACGATTCAAAATGGCACGTAGAGCGTGGTCAAATTTATAAAATTAATCCTGCTTTAAATTTTATGAAAGTACCTGATCGAAGCGTGTTTACATTGCAACAATTTGGAGTATCCTATTCTGAAAATGAATATCTAGCTATTAAGTTGCATGACGGCTTGTATAGTAAAGGAAATGAGTCGTACTTAATGGCAGGTCAGCCTGAATTTTCTTTGAAAACGGATTTACCTATTTTACTTCATCATTCTGATCATTTAGCTACGTTAATTGAGTCTAATCAAAAGCACGTGACAGAACCGGCAATTACAAAACCAAAAACAAAAATGAATTCAGTAAATGATCCAGTAGCTGATGAAAGTCTTAAATCTGCATTTGATAAAATTTTCGGATAATGTTTACATTTATTATACTAATAATTGCAATTGGAATAATTGCTGCACTTTCAATTGGCTGTTATAATTTAACAGTTCAATCAGAACTTCTTGAAGACGAACTTTTATTTTATTATAATAAGTTAGAAGAAATTCGAAAAGTCGTTTTAGAAACTGAAATACAGCTTAAAGAAATTGATCTTCGCGGTTCATTTGAAGCCGATGATGAAGTAGGATTTACATTTAAAAATATTAAATCTTTATCTGAAGATTTAACAAAAACTATCGAATCAATATATGAGTACAGAGACACTGAATAATCAAACGCAGCCGAAAACGCGTGGTAGAAAATCAAAAAACAAGCAGTATTTTACTAAAGATACTGAAAACGCAATATTGCGCTACAATCAATTAACAAATGATATTGATCGTAATAGACTTTATGAATCGCATATTAAATATCCGTTTGATAAGCTAGTCGAAAACATAATTCATACGTTTAAATTTTATCAATTTGACGTTCCATATGAAGATGTTAAACATGAAGTCGTAGCATTTTTAAATGAAAAAATTCATAAGTATACCGATCCTAGTAAAGGAAAAGCATTTTCATACTTTTCAATTATCGCTAAAAACTATTTGATTATTCATAATAACAACAACTATCATAAGTTTAGGAATTCTGAAGATTTACAAGTAGTCGACGATTCTAGAAGCGTAATCAATGAAATTGTTCGTGAGCAAGATTTGCAAGAGAAAACAGAATTCATGGATTTATATATAAAATTCATGGATGATAATTTAACGAACTTTTTTCATAAAAATTCTGATTTAGCAGTAGCCGATTCAATTTTAGAACTTTTTCGGCATAGAGAAAATATTGAAAATTTCAATAAAAAGGCATTGTATATATTAATTCGAGAGCGAACCGGAGTTAAGACTCAATACATAACTCGAGTAGTTAATATAATGAAAGGCGCGTATTTAGAAATGTATATGAATTTCAAACGCACAGGTATTGCGACTTTAAATAAAGATTATTTTACAAAATCAGAATTCCTCGAATAAAATATTTATTTAAAAAGTCTATGGATTTTGATGTTGAAATATTTAAAGGAAAAAGCTTTTCTGAATTAATGAAAGACATTTATCAGAATAGCTCTAAAAAGGACAGACAAATTAATTTGTTAATTGCAGAACTCAAACCGCTGATAAAAAATATCGGCGATGCGACAGTAATAGTCCCTTTAATTAAAGAATATTTAGAAATTAGCGTTAAAAATGACGAAGCGCTAGTAAAATTAGCTGCTGTCGTTCAGCGATTAATTTCTACAAATAGTCGAGTTCAAGCCGAAACCGGAAACTCTTGGATGTTATCTGAAGAAGAGAAAAAACAGTTGTTAGGAGAATTAGACCAGATTACTGGCACTGAGACAAATATAAATCAAAAAGTTATTGATTTATCTGCTAAGCAATCGCAGTTAGAGTCAGAGATTGATAATTTACAAGACGGATTATAAATGTATTTCGCTGAAGTTAAAGAAGTAATTTATGTAGATGACAACCCTAATTTAATTTACGGGGTAAAGGTCGCTCCGTTAGGATTATATCCAAAAACAGAAAAAAATTCTGCATCTATTGTTACTGTAAGACCTTTTAATATTTCAGTAGTTCGAATTCCAATTGTCGGTGAAGTAGTCGCAATTATTCAAGCTCCTGGATCATTCGCATCAGGTTTGGATAGTGCACTTGAACATTACTACGTAGATGTTGTAAGTTTGCAAGGTAATATTCATCATAATGCTATCCCGACAGTTCAGTCTAAAGAAGTAAGTGGAGCCACTTCTGGAAATTCAAATTCATATCAAGAAGCGTCTGCAGGAAATACTAATGATTCAAAATCTGCAGAAATTGACTCTGACTTTACTGAAAATGAAAATATTGGAATCCTTCAACCGTATATCGGAGATGTAATTTTTTCCGGTAGATATGGTCAATCAATACGATTTAGCACAACGCCTAAATCAGGAAAATTTTCATTAACTCAAAATTGGTCGGCAGGATCTGAAGCTGCTCCGATTACAATAATTCGTAATTCAGAACAAAAAGAATCGCCGGGCAAGGTAAACGGGTTTATAACTGAAAATTTTACTGATGACGACAATTCTATTATTATGGCATCTGGTCAGGAACTTGTATTTGAGCAAGCTTCGCAAGTACTTACTTCAATCAATACAAATGAAATTACGTCCTGGCGCAGCGAAAAATGGGGCAAAACTCCGCAAACGTTAATCAATTCTGGGAGAATTGTACTTAACAGTCAACAGCAAGAAATTATCGCGTTTGCTAAAAATGGAATTGGTCTTTCATCTGAAACAAATATAGCTATTGACGCGAATGACGTTATAGCACTTAATTCAGAAAAAATTGAATTAGGCGACAAGGCTGATCAGTCTCTTATTTTAGGAAATGATTGGGAAGAGTGGATGAAAGATTTAGTAAATGCAATCGGCAATCTAACTGCTATTACTCCTCAAGGTCCTACATTGCCTTTTCGCTTAGCTCCGCAATGGCCGCAAGTAGAACAAATTATGTCTAAAATTAATGAATTGCTCAGTAAGTTGTCATACACTAAAAAGAGCAGTTAATTTTCAAACTAAATAATTATTAAAAAAAGAATATGAATTCCAAAGAATTTATACAGTCTCTTAGAAAACTAATTCGTGAAGAAGTGCAAACAGCTGTTCGTACAGAAGTAGCTAAATTAGTAAATGTAATTACAGAATCTAAAACGCAAGAGATTGGCACGTTTAAACCGACAGCACCTAAGCCGAAAAAACGAACATTTTCGGAAAATCCTTCATTGAATGATTTATTAAATGAAACTGCTGGATTTTCTTCTTCAGGACCGCAAGTAAGTTACGAGTCAGAAATTAATTATAATGATTTTTCTGAATGGCCAACGATGCGCGGAAACTCAATGATTGCGTCTAAAGCTCCGATGGTCATGACAGATGTTAATGGCTCGGCTGTTGATATGAAACAGTTAGCTAAGACTGAAGCTGGTGCGGCAGTTGTTGACGCATTAACAAAAGACTACTCTGCGTTAATGAAACGTATTAATGATAAAAAAGGAATGTAATGTCGATTGAACAAAGATATTTTCCGATTGATCTTCAACCCGACGTTGCTGTCGGAATAAAAATTCCATGGACAAGATTAGATGGAGTTTTATTTAATCAATCGTATTCTACTATCGATCAATTACTTTCCAATGTAAAAAATTTAATTTTAACGAGACAAGGCGAACGAGTTATGCAACCTTTGTTCGGAACGAATTTGCAAGATTCTTTATTTGAACAAAATACAGAAAGTTTGCGAAGTTCAATTCGAAACTCAATATCAAGAGCAATTGAATTTTGGCTTCCATACGTGTCAATTGATCGTTTAGATGTTGAGCCTGTAATTGCTGTGTTAGGGCCTGACGAAGAGCATGGCGCGAAAGTGGTATTGTACATTTCTTTAAATGGGCAGCAAGCAGAACAACCTATAACATTTTTAGTAACACCGTCTGGAGTAGAATTAATATAAAATGGCACAACTTAGCAAAAAAGACATACGTTATCTAAATAAAGATTTCAGTCAGTATAGAGCAAATTTAATTGAATTTGCTAAAAATTATTTTCCATATACTTACAATGATTTCAACGAAACGTCTCCTGGAATGATGTTTATTGAAATGGCTGCGTATGTCGGAGACGTTCTATCATACTATACAGACAGTCAATTAAAAGAGTCTTTTTTAGAATTTGCCGGCAGTCGGCCAAATGTTTTAGCGCTCGCAGCTAACGTTGGATATAAAATAAAAAATACAATTCCAGCTACTGTTGATCTAGATGTATTTCAGTTATTACCTGCGAAAACAGTATCCGGTTCTAAAGTGCCAGATTTTTCGTACGCATTGACAATTAAAGAAAATATGTTGGTTGGAGCTGAAGGCACTACTGTTGAATTTCGCACATTAAATTTAGTTAATTTTGCAATATCTAGTAGTATAGATCCTTTAGAAGTATCAGTATATCAAACCAATTCAGTTACCAATGAGCCTGAATATTATCTTCTTAAAAAGAAAGTAAAAGCAATTTCTGGCACGGTGAAAACTAATACATATGCTTTTGGTGCTGCAAAACGGTTTGATAAAATTTTAATTTCTGACACTGATATTATAGACGTCGTTTCTATTACAGACTCAGACAATAATGAGTGGACTGAAGTACCATATCTTGCTCAGGATACTGTATTTCAAGCCATTGCAAATACACCTCAAAATGATCCAGATTTGTATGGATATACAAATGTACCATATCTTTTAAAATTAAAGAAAACTTCTAGAAGATTTGTAACAAAATTTCGTTCAGATAAAAATTTAGAAATTCAATTTGGCCCTGGAATTACAGACACAGATGATCAAGAGTTAATTCCAAATCCAGATAATGTAGGATCTAGTTTAACTGGATTGCAAATTCAATTTGACCATCCAATCGATCCTTCAAATTTTATGTATACAAAGTCATATGGCGTGGCTCCATCAAATACTACATTAACTGTTAAATATACAACAGGCGGTGGAATTGCTTCAAACGTGGCTTCGTTTACATTAAAAAATATCAATGACATTCAATTTCTAATTGACAGTCAAAATTTAAGTAAAGCTTTATTAGATAGAATAAAAGCCTCTGTAGCATGCACAAATCCACTTCCGGCCACCGGAGGTAAAAGTGAAGAGTCTTTAGACGAGATTCGTCAAAATGCTATGGCAACATTTGCGAGTCAGCAGCGATCAGTAACTGCTCAAGATTATGTAATACGAACATATTCTATGCCATCAAAATTTGGGTCAGTTGCAAAAGCATATGTAATTCAAGATCAACAAATTAGTCCTAGAAATAAAGATTTAATGATACCAAATCCGTTAGCAATAAATCTTTACACACTTGGATATGACGGAAATGGAAATTTAATTCCGTTAAATTTAGCAGTTTTAGAAAATTTAAGAAATTATCTAGGAATGTATCGAATGTTAACGGATGCAATTAATATTAAAACGGCGTATATTATAAACATAGGAATACGATTTGAAATTATCACGTTTCCAGAATATAATTCAAATGAAGTTTTATTAAAATGTATTGATAAATTAAAATCAATATTTAATAACAAACTTTGGCAAATTAATCAACCAATCGTTTTATCTAAAATTTACACTGAATTAGATAAAATTGAAGGTGTGCAAACAGTATCGAATTTAGAGATTGTAAACTTATACGGAACATCTGGCGGATATTCAAGTAATTTTTACGATATAAAAGCCGCTACAAAAGCTGGTGTAATATATCCTTCATTAGATCCGAGTATTTTTGAAATAAAATATCCAAATTCAGATATTATTGGAAGAGTAGTGTCATTATAAATTAACATAACATGATTTGGTCTATACCAGCAACATTAGATACGACAATTTATGAATCAGACCCATATAGAAATACTGGGTTAGATCCTGTCATTGAGCTTTCAAAGCTAGGCGATACTTCTACAAACGATTTAACAGAGTCTAGAATTTTAATTAAATTTGATATAACTGACTTAAATTCTATTTTATCGACAAATGGAATTTCAATAACTGACATCACTGCTAGTATACAATTATATGCAGTTCAGTCATATGCATTGCCGAAAACGTATACTATCGAAGCAAGACCAATTTCAGTTCCATGGGACAATGGTTCGGGATATTTTGTATATCCTGAAGCAGCGCAAACTAATGCTTCTATTACAGACGGAGCTACATGGATAACTACTGCCGGTACCGGGTCTATTTCATGGACAGGATCTTTATCAACCGGCGCTGCTATGTTATTTAATTCGTCAAGCACTATAGGCGGCGGAACATGGTATACATCGTCAGTTGCAAGTCAATCATTTTCATTTAAATCTTCTGATTCAGTTTCCATAAATGTTACTGATATTGTGCGAAGTTGGTATACAGGCTCGTTATCAAATAACGGATTTATTTTAGCATTTAATCATAACAGTATTACGGCCAGTAATTATCCAGAGACAAGAATTGAATTTTACAGTAGCGATACGACATCAGTACTTGAACCTCAATTATACATTAGTTGGTCACCTGGAGTTTCATACTCTACAGGTTCATTAACGGTGGCCACTACTAACGACAATCCAATAGTATACGTAAACAATTTCAATGCCGTTTTCAAAAAAGATCAAAAAGTTCGTATACGAATTGCAGCAAGAAAAAAGTTTCCTAGACCGGCATTTGCTCAGAATTCAGTTTTTTCAGACGTTCTAGCTCTTCCTGCGAATTCATATTACAGAATAAAAGACGCGCATACTAATTTAATTTTAATTGATTACAGCGAGAATACAAAAATCAGCGCAGACTCAAATGGAAATTATTTTGATTTTTACGCTACAATGATGTATCCGGAAAGATTTTATATGTTTGAAATAAAATCTGAGTATCTTGATGCAACACGATATTACGACGCAAAAGAATTTACATTTAAAATAGTAAACTAATATGTCTATTTACGAATTACATGAATTTCAGCCAGACCGTTTATTGTCTGGGCAAATAGTTCCTACTCGAGTCATTCCTACAAAGTATATATCGTATGCTACGGCTTCAAATGGAATTACGGTAATAAATGAAAATACTAATATAAGCAACAATAGATCGTTTATTAGTTTATATACTACAAAAATTTCTGACGTAAAATTTAATCAAATAATAGATTTAGAATTTAAAGAATTTCCTCCGATCATTATTGACACGACTATTAGAGACTTGCAGACTAGAATTTCAGAACTTGAAGCCTCGTCATCAGTGCTGTTAGCTACAGACGCCGCAAATAAAAATCTGATAAATACATTAAACGATCAGATAGATTCATTGAATAAAATTAATTTGATTGTCGATCAAAGCGTTCAATCATCGAATAATAATCCTAACTTAATTCCAAGTGAGTTCAAAGTCGGAACAAAACTTCTGTCAAATTCTTCAAGTCAAAACAAACTTCAGTCTCCGAATGGAAAATATATATTCCAGTTAAATTACGACGGGTCTATAAGTCTTTATGAAAATCGAAGTACTGACAGTAATACAGTACAGTTAATATTAGTACAAGAAATAGCGTCGATAGCACCGGATGGTGCTTTGGACGAGCGTCAAGAATTGCGAGCTACCAAACCAGGATTGTATTATGCGGCTGAAATTTCTCCGAGTCCAAACAACGGAAATTTTAGTAGATCAAAATTCAGAGTTAGAGCGTATTATAAACTTGATGGTAATGACGAGCCTTCAGTAATTATTCATGAATCGCAACAAATCGATTCTATAGAAAGTACCGTTGTACGATTATTAGATGATGGTCGTTTAGTACTAACTCTTGAAAATGAATACGATTTTAATGTATTGAATCCAGGATTGACAACTTCAACGACTATTATATCTCCTACATATCCTTTTTAAGTATTAGCCTAGAATATCTTATTAAGATATTTATTTAAAAGGCTAATTAATGTTATCCGTATATACTAATCAACAAGACCTTTTAAGGACATCAGTACCTATACCGACAACGCGGTATCAAACTGTTGATAAAGAACTATTCGATAAAAGACAATTTTCCGTAACGCTTAAAGACACGCCAGTTAAACCAAAGTTGGAATTTCATGTATATTCCAATGACGGCGTTTATTTAACAGGCGATCACGGTGCGTTATTTTCCATAGAAAAAAACAATACATCGACTAATACCGAAGCGTATGAATATTTAGCGGTAAATTCTCGAGATGTATTTGCTAGATTAGGAATAAGTAGAGGTCAATATCGAGTTGTATATAACTTTTTTGATAATTTAATTGGCTCGTTTGAAGGCGAAAAATTATTTATAAAAGAAATATCTCCTTCTCGCCGAGAATTGCGTTTACAGCTTTCAAACAATGACGGCATTACTTTACGTAACCAATATCAAAGTTTTAAAGATCGGTGGGATGAAACTCGTAAAAATGATTTATTTGATTCGTTTGTATTAAACTTTGGGTTTAATGAAACATTTCAAATTGTAAATCTTCGATTTGAAGAGCAGGAATATTTAGAAATTATAGTAAAGCTGTATCAACCTTTGCCGGCCCGGTTCGGAGAAAGAGTAAAGCTATGGATTTCTGAAGAAATAATTTCTCCGATTGTCGAAGTTATATCAATCGTACCAAAAGAAGTTTCCGAGGCTTATAATCGTTTATCCGGTCCAAATTTTGATTTAGATGAGTTCGAAGGATTTTCAACTGCTACTAGTTATAAGTCTTGGAATGATTTACTCGCTGCAAATATTCAGACATCACAGCAAATTATAGACAGTCAATTTTCAGGCTCACTTTCAGGGTTGAAATTAAATATAAGTTATCGTATATTTGATAATTTTGTGCATTACAGTTCAGCAGTTGAGCGAGTAAAGAATTTCAAATACAAACTTGAAGTAATTGAAAATTACACAAACCAAATTAATAATGTAGCTGTTATTCCAGGCGGAGCGATAATTCAAACAAATTTAGCTGATTTATACAATAAACGAAATAATATAGTAAGTAGTTTTGATGATTTTGAAAAATATTTATTTTTCGAATCGACAGGAAGTCAGTTATACACTCACGTCGACGAAACTGCAAATTCTATAATTACCGGTTCTGGAATTATCAATCCATGGCCAAAGACAACTCCGGTTTCTGCTACATGGCAAACAGCATTTTCGTTATGGAGTACAATGACATCGCAATGGTCCATTGCTAGTAATCCTGACCCATACGGATATTTTTCTATTCAAGAACTTACTACGTCGGCTACTGCAGAAGCATATTATGCTGATTTACTTGAAAAAGCAGAGTTATACGATACGCTGAATATACATAAATTACAAAATACAGTTCCAATGCACTTGCAGGGCTTGAGTGACTCTGACGAGTTTTTACTGTTCGTGCATATGCTTGGTCAACATTTTGATATTTTATGGACTTACATAAAAGCGCTTTCTACCATACATACTCGAGAAGAGCATCCAAAAGATGGTATGCCTAGCGATTTGCTGTACAACGTAGCTAAATCTTTAGGATTTCAGTTATTAAATGGCAAATCTACTTCAGATTTATGGAGGTATGCTTTAGGAGTAGACGCTAATGGAACTGCATTGCAAACCAATGTCAATGGAATTTCGTCAATTTCTGATTCAGATGCTACAAAAGAAGTTTGGAGAAGAATAGTAAACAACCTTCCATACATTTTAAAATCAAAAGGAACGTCTAGAGCTATTAAAGCATTGGTTACATGTTTTGGAATTCCAACTTCTATTTTAACTATAAAAGAGTATGGAGGACCTTCGACATTTACCGACAATGACCACTATCCAGAATACGTGCATGACACGTATCGTTATGCGTGGTTATCAACAACAGGAAGCATTCAAATACCAATTACTAGGTATCGTAACTCACTGAATACTTTAGTATTTCCTGATTCTTTAGAGTTTCGGTTTAAAACTGACGCTAACTTTACTTACAGCACTGGTACGCAATATAATATTTTATCAGGTTCTGGAATTAGTCTGTATTTAACTAAAGATTCTGCAGATGACAATCAAGGTACTGTAACTTTTGTCGTTAATAATACTTCTGGAAGTATTGCAGATTTAGAAATTTTTGATCATTCTTGGCAACATGTAGTAATTTCAAAAGTTGCAAATGTAACTGCTAGTTTACAAATTGCAAAATCGCTGTACAGTAAAACAATATATTTACAATCGGCATCTTTTGTAACTGGGTCTGGAGTTTCCAATCCATTACTAACTAATACAATTACATTCGCAACCGGATCAAATAAATTATTTGGACACTTTCAAGAAATTCGTTTATGGTCTGGATCGCTTAATGACAATACAATTCGCGAGCATGCTGCGTCTCCAAATACATACACTATTAATGTAGATCGTACAGCAATTACGACAGGCGATGAAGGCGATGCTCCTTATGAGCAATTGCTGCAACGTTTTTCGCTAGCAAACACGCAAATAGATGTTAGTGCTTCAAAATTTGTACAGCCGTCGATACATCCAAATCAAAAGATTAATACAGGTTATATAGTATTTCAAAACTATGCAGCTAGCTCATCAATTGAATTTGAAGGATTTGAAGAAACATACTATACCCCTTCCCCTTCGCTTGGAGGTGCAAGTTTGTATACGAATAAAGTACGAATTGAATCATCCAGTTTACGACCCGGTACTCGATTAAATATCGATTCCAGAGTGGAGCGATCTTCATTTGATAGATATTCCATTGACTCAAACCGTTTAGGAGTATATTTTTCACCCCAAACTGCAATCAATGAAGATATTTTCAATCAATTAGGATATTTTGAAATAGATGATTATATTGGAAATCCTGGAGATTTATATAAAGATTACTATTCAGATTTAACAAATTTTGCAATTAAGTATTGGAAAAAATATGATAATCGAAACGATTTTGAGGCATATTTTCGAGCTTTGGAAATTTACGATTTCACACTTTTCAAATACATTAAACGAGTTCTTCCTCAACGAGTAAACGGAATCATAGGTTTAGTAGTTGAACCGAACGTGTTAGAGCGTAGCAAGGTTAAATTACTAAACAAGCCAATTGTAGAAGATTTGTCGTATAGTGCATTAATTACTGCACCTGAAACAGTAATTCCTAGCGCCGAGTTTCACTCTATTGAAGGAACGATAGAAAATAATATAGCACAGCCTTCAGGCGAAGTGCAAATCAATGAAGGAATAATTGAGTATGAAGTCGACGTAAATAAATTACCATCAACATACATACAACATAGATATATAGGAAAATACAAAGTAACAGAAACCGGTTCATATGAACCAATACAAACAATTGTATTAAATTCAACACCTTCATTTCATACTACGATACAAAATACAACAAATTTAACTGATCAATTATATGGAACTGGGTCTTTTAATTTAGGATCATATTATGCACAAAACGTGCCTTCATTTTCGGCAGTAACCGAGTCGTTAATTGGACTCAATTTAGATTTAAGATCTATACGAAATACATTTCCCCCTACAACGGATAGATCGCTAGTATTTGTGTCGTATAATTTTAGTACGCCGTCGACTTTAGAATTAGCTAGTTCAGGTAGTACAATTGGTGGGGATACAAGAACAGATTCCTTTGACGTTGAAATTCCATATAATTCATTAGACGACTCAAATTACATTTTAAATGAAAATAATTCATATAAAATTTTATTTGAGTGGACCGCTAGCTTTACGGTATCAAATCTGCACTCAAATGATTATAGTTTATCTACTTTCTGCAGTAATCGATTCGGGCAAAATAGTGTATACTTTTTTTCAGAGACGCTAGCAGCTGCCCCGACGACTACATATGTATATTCAGGATCTGTTAGCAGAATAGTATATCCTACATCGACTTCATTTACATTTGGAATAGCCTTTAATGCTTTGTATGACGATCAAGGAGTGGGCACTCCGGCGTATAATCCTGTTAATATAAAATACAAAAATTTTAAAATTCAGAAAAATGATGTCGCATCTGATATACAAGATTCTCATTTCAGTGATAACGGATTTTCTGGATTTTTAAATTTAAGATATTTCGGAAGTAAATTGACAGGTCCGGGAATTAACATTGACACGCCAAACACTATCGACGGAGGTCCAGTTGTTAAAATAACAACAGTCAATCCAAATCAGTTAGTATTTGCGAGCAATCAAATTTCAACTATTGATCAATCTGCTACCGGAACTCAGCGAAGATCTATTTAAGAATTTTCAAATACTAATATTTATTTAAAAGGAAAAATGGGATATTTAAACAATAGCACAATTACTGTCGACGCTATTCTCACTAAAAAAGGCAGAGAATTGCTCGCAAAAGGTCAGAATGAATTTAAAATTACACAATTTGCTTTGTCAGACGATGAAATTGATTATGATCTTTGGAACCCTGCGCATCCGCTAGGCTCTGATTACTATGGAATTATCATTGAAAATATGCCTCTAGTTGAAGCGTTTACTGATGAATCTAATATTATGCGTTACAAACTCGTGTCATTGCCGAAACGTACTGCCAGGATTCCGGTTATCAATGTACCTCAAACTTCAATTACATTAACTTCCCCAGGTCAAGTTGCGTCTATCGTACCGACTACGACAAACTTTACTTCAGGAAATGCTACGTTAGGATATACTGCTATTCTTTCTGATTCAGATGCTGCTACGCTGCAAGTTACTCGTCCTGTAAATGCCGGCGTAAGCCCTACCGTGCCTAGATTTATTGGCGACGAAGAATCAGCCCAATCTGTTTCAGCTGTTGGATTTAGTTTCAATGTCATTGCTAAACAGCAGCTTGTTTCTGATATTAACGCTACAGTTACTATTATAGGAAATGAAACTGGCGGAAGAACTACTATTAATTTACTCGTTAAGAAAACTCAATTAGCAACCGCAACTAACGTTGCTATTACAAACGCACAATAATAATACAATATGGGACTTATTAGATCAAATCCTGCATCATTGTCTAGCCCTCTCTTACCAGCCGGCACCGGCATAAATACAGCCGGAGCTACGATCGGAGGAAGCTTGCTAGCCGAAATCGAGGCTCGTGCTAACGAAATTGCCGATCAACGCGAAAGAAATAACGATCCTCTTAGATCTAACTCAAACGGAAGAGTGTTCACTCGGTTTGATTTAAGTTCAGATGTAGTTGGAAATCAAAAAACAATTGTAACGACAGGTCTTTTTTCAGGAAACGCAGCTACAATGTCTGTAATGTACACGAGTTCATTACAAACAGACTCTTCAAAAAATTATTATTATGAAGCTTGGAATGGAACTTCTACATCTTCAGAACCGCAATTTTCTATTGCATATGGAAATAGACTCGGATCGGGGTCGTCAGCAGCCGGGACATTAAATGATTCGCCATCTCGAGCAATCTATTCGCAATATCGATTATTGCTTTTAGAACCTGGAGATACTACATTTACAACTGGATTAGGCGATACAGATTCAATTTTTGCATTGAATTTTAACAGAGCTCGAATTAAAGATAAATTAGATCCAGGTAATTGGCAATTAACTATTGGAGAATTAAATGGTGACGCCGTTGCTAACAATGTTCATACTGGGTCCAATGTTAAAATTAACACGTCAAGTCCGAAATTTTTCAATTTAATTGACGATTCTGGTCAAACTCAAGAAACAAATTTAACATCCGCGGGTCGCGTATTTAATATTGTTTCAGGATCTATTACGTCGGGTATTTACAATTCCACTAATCCAGTATATTTTGGATTATGCTATCCGGACATGGGAATATTAATATTAGATGGAAATATGTTAAATGCTTCAGCGTCGTTTAATATCGTGTCTGGATCAAATATTGCCGGAGACAATGCTTGGAAACTTTTTACTTCTATATCAGGGTCTATGTCAAATAATAGGATCGACTATGCAATGCAGGCTCGTAATGCAGAAACAGTAACTTCAACGCATTATTTTGTACGAGTAAAAAATGCAGAATATAATTTTTCAAACAATCCATCATTTGTAACCGGATCAGTAGGAGAATTAGCTCAGCCAACATTTATTGGAGACCCGAAAGTTTACATTACGACAATTGGATTGTATAATGACCGTCAGGAACTTCTTGCAGTTGCTAAACTTTCTCAGCCTGTACAAAAATCATTTAGTAAAGAAGCTCTAATAAAAGTTAAGTTGGATTTTTGACGTATTTATAAAAATGCTAATAAATAGGCTCTTTGATATTTATATTAAAGAGCCTATCTACTTCAGTCATGGGAAAACCCGGCGTATTTAAAAATATTAATTATCAAGATCGTACGATTACTCCATTTAAAGTTTATAAATCATGGAGATATGAAACGACATCAAGTTTAGATTCTGGAGGCCCGGATCGATTAGTTGCGATAAAACCAAATCCAAAACTATACACCGGAAATAAAGTTACACTTGATACCTGGCAATTGCAAGCAGATTCAGCATCGCTTTTATTTAATATTGAGCGAGATTTACCAACTTCAGTTTTTTGGTATAGCTTAAATCACCTATACTATAAACGAGCTGGTAAGCCAGCAGAAACGTTTGGATATGCAGATCCTGCTGCTATAGAGCGTACAATTTTTGATGAGGCTTCTATAATTTCCATACCACAAACGCAATTTGGAGAAGCTATTAAGCCCGGATCTGTTATTTTCAAACTAAAAAATAACAGTTTATATACCAACTTAATTACGCTGACAGACGATGGGCAAGGAAATTTAATTGATACTGAACTAAGTAGCTCGATATCTCATGAAATGTTATATTTAGGATTTAATTCATCGACGTATGAGCGTAATTGGACTGACAGTCTTTCACAATTAACGACATCTACAAATGACATTATTACAATTTACACAGACACGATAATTCCAGATTATTCAGTGACATCGAAAAATGTATGGATTTATCCAAAATCGCTATCAACGTCATCTATAAATTACGGCAATTCTGCATATTTTAATGGAACGTCGTATATTAGAATTCCAAATCATGAATTGATTAATTTTAAGAAAAGTGAAGATTTTGCAGTATCATTTTGGATTAATCCAGATTCAATTTCTTCGTTTTTTGGTACTCGACCTCGTTACATTTTAACGAAACGAACTACGGCTACGGGAAATTATTTATCTAGAACTCTTATTCGAACAGGAGATGTTAACGTTAACGCATCGCAATATCCAGTTGAAATAACATTCAATCCTGCTACTGCATTTACTACTACTCAAATCGTATGTAAACAATCTAATGGCCCGACAAAAACAACGTTACAAGCGTCAGTTCTTTCCGGACAAAACACTCATGTTTTAGTGCAGCAATCTGGGTCGTCATTTCAATTGTATATAAATGGAGCATTAGCAGCGTCTGATACATTGCCGGTAGAAGGGAATATACACAGTAAAGCCGATTGGTTTTTAGGATCGCTTGGTACCTCTACTTCTCAAATGTATGAAGGATGGCTAGACGACTTTTTTATTTTTAAGAAAGCGCTAACTGCAGATGAAGTACTTCAATTAGCATACACAGGCTCTGAAAACTTAATGGTTACTAATACCAATGCAGTTGGAAATGTATTTTATGAGCATGGAATGATAGTGCTATCAGACCCTAGAGCGAAATACGGAACTTCATTGAATAGACCATTCAATGACAAAGTATATACATACACTTCTAATGTCACCGGCTCAGGCAATCTATCTCAATTTTATTTGGAATACAATTCGACAGTTACTTTGTATGAACATGAATATATTTGCAAAATAAAAGAAGATGAATTTAATTTTACTTCTAATGCAACTATTCGATTAGACAATTCAGAAGATTCTGAAGTACCAAAATCTTTTGTAGCTAATGAAGAATTTTCACCTTACATAACAACTGTCGGGTTATTTGACAAGCATGGTCGGCTTTTAGCTGTTGGAAAATTAGGAACTCCAATTAAAAAACGAGATGACGTCGACTTAAATATAATAGTTCGATTTGATATATAAATTTTAAAAAAGTTATGGCTCGCAAAAAATTTTCAAAAAAAGCTGTCGCAGCGATGTATGGATTTCGCTCAGGATTAGAACTTCAAATAGATGAATCGCTAAAGCAACGAGGTATAGATGGTGAATATGAAAAACACATCATCAAATACGTCAAACCAGAAACGCATCACAAATATCATCCTGACTTCAGATTACCTAATGGAATATTCATAGAAACTAAAGGTCGCTTCCTTTCTGACGACAGGAAAAAACATTTACTAATAAAAAGTCAATTTCCTGAAATAGACATTCGATTTTTATTTCAAAATGCAAAAACAAAAATTAGTAAAGCTTCAAAAACTACATATGCAGATTGGTGCGATAAAAACGGATTCAAATGGGCAGAAAAAATGATTCCTGATTCATGGATTCTAGAATAATTTTGTAGTTTGAAATGTTTATCTTATATTTTCTTGACGATGGATACTAGATTATTGCACATAACCGAATCTATATTAGGAAAAGGAAAAGTTACTAACAAAGGGAATGTAGCGTTTAGCTGCCCATTTTGCCACTCAACTAAAAAGAAATTAGAAGTGCAAATGATTACTTCGGATAAAGGAGAAAACCATTGGCACTGTTGGATTTGTAACGCAGCGGGTAAAAAAATGTCGACGCTATTCAAAGCTTTAAACGTAGGCAGAGATAAAGTTTCAGAGCTTTATAAGATTTTAAAAATTCAACCAAAAAGTTATGAAAAAAACTTTTATGATAATGTAATAGTCGAACTTCCAAAAGAATATACGCCGCTCTATAAAACTTCAGACTCTACAGAGTATAAAAATGCTATTCATTATCTTCGAAGTAAAAGAAATATTTCGTTGCCTGAAATTGTAAAATATGGAATTGGATATTGCGAAACTGGAGAATATGCTAAAAAAATTATAATTCCTTCATATGATGAAGTAGGAAAATTAAATTATTTTGTTGGTCGAGCGTATTATGACGTTGAAAGTTTTAAGCATAAAAATCCAGAAGCATCTAAAAATATTGTAGGATTTGAATTGTTTATTAATTGGTCACTTCCTTTAGTGTTAGTTGAAGGAGCATTTGATGCTATAGCAGTTCGGAGAAATGCCATTCCATTATTTGGCAAAACAATATCAGAAGATTTACGTAAAAAGATTATAGAATATAAAGTATCAAAACTATATATTTGTTTAGATAAAGACGCCCAAAAACAAGCTCTTGCACACGCAGAATATTTTATGAACAACGGCGTAGAAGTTTATTTTGTAGATTTACATGAAAAAGATCCTGCAGAGATTGGGTTTGACAGTATGTGTAAATTAATAAAATCTACAAAACCTTTAACATTTTCAAAATTTATAGAATACAAATTAGGATTATGACAAAAATCAATATTGGAATTGATAAAATCGAAAAAATTTATCACATCAGTGACATTCACATTCGAAATCTTAAACGTCACCAAGAATATCGCATAGTTTTTAATCGAGCTGTAGAATTAATAAAAAAATCTTTAACGGAAAATGACATTATCTTTTTAGGCGGTGATATAGTGCACGCTAAAACTGACATGACTCCGGAACTTATTCAGGCAGTGCAAGAGTTTTTTAAACAATTTGCAGACATTGCGCCGACTATATTAATTACAGGAAATCATGACTGCAACTTAAATAATAAATCGAGGCTAGATGCATTGACGCCAATCGTTAATGCTTTAAATCATCCTAATTTATTCTATTTAAAAGACTCTGGGATATATGAAATTGCTGATAAGCATTTTGTCGTTATGTCAGTATTTGACAAGCCAAAAGACTTTATCAGGGCTAGTTCATTTACTGCTGATTATAAAATTGCACTTCATCACGGAGCCGTTAATAATGCAATGACCGACATTGGGTTTCGACTACAAAATGACCATGTTGATATTGATTTGTTTGATGGATATTCGATTTGTATGTTGGGTGATATTCATAAACCCAATCAAACTTTGCAAGAATATTCATATGAAGAATTAGAAGTTGATGAAAGTGAATTAGATAAATATTTGTCAGAAGGATGGGAAATAATATGATTTTGTTTTTTTAGGTGTTATATATTTATAATAAAATAAATAAAGATGCCTAGAAAAATGCAAACTTTACATTGTAAAGAGTGTTCAAAAGAATTTAGTATTGAGTATTCCCAGTTCCGAGCTCGCGGCGGCGACAATCGAATTAACTGGTTTTGCTCAAAAAAATGTTCAAACATATACCATAATCGAATTAAATCGAAATCAGCCCAAATTAAAAAAATATGTTTAAACTGTTTAAAAGAATATGTCACGTTGAAATGTGTTGAAAATACATCTAATTACTGTTCTAGAAAATGTAAAGATTTATATCAATCAGTACTATTTAAAGGAGACAAAAATCCAAATTTTAGAAATTCAATTTTAAAAGGAACGTCACGTCCTAAGGACGTTATTGAAAAAATAAAAATAGGTGTTACAGAAAGTTGGAAAGATCCG
>Ga0214923_10000334_pt1 | contig 72531 bp, 59 predicted proteins | sample LL1510_MetaG_FD_177993 | JGI IMG/M metagenome (GOLD analysis project Ga0214923, IMG submission 177993) | Freshwater microbial communities from Lake Lanier, Atlanta, Georgia, United States - LL-1510 | ecosystem: Environmental > Aquatic > Freshwater > Lake | place: USA: Georgia | collected...
AGGGCATCGTGGGTTTGCGAGCCCACCTCATGAATCAGGCCTCCAAACCCACGATGCCCTCCAGCCATCGGCGGCATACGCCATTCGGCCTCCGGTGCATACGCCACCTCTCTGCCGCGTGGATGGCCATGGGCCGTAGGACCATAATAACCGTAATAGTCATTGGCGCGAGTGACGTCATTGATGATGTGGCCCAAGAAACTGCTAATCCCGAGTCCTATGCCAACATAGTTTCCCCAGCCGCCATGATACCCACCCCTCCATGATGGCACACCCCAGTTCCCAAACCGTACCGGCGGCATGTGCCCACCATGATGGTGGTGACCATGATAGTGATGATGTCCATGGTGATGATGATGTCCGGGCGAGCCATGGTGTGGTCTTACCATATTGCCTCTCCTACGAAAAAATTAATTCACCCTGATACTAGCGAAAAAGGGTTAATTTTTTATTGATAATCAACAGAAAGGGCCGCTTACGCTTCAATATCCACCTGCTGGCCGCGACCTGAATCAGGGGAAGATTTGCGTTCGCTGCGGGCGGGAGGCGGGCTTGTTACGGGAGTGTTGGCTTGCCCACGTTCAGCCTTGGCTTTGGCAATCGCCGCTTTTTGCGCCGCCACTCTGGCCGATGCGGGTTCATTGGCAACCTTTGGCTTAGCGGGGACGGACACATCCGGCTGGGCAGCCGACACACGGGCGGCCGTGTTGGCACGCTGCGGAGCCGTCGCCTCGCGCACCCCATCGCCTGACACCTTGTCCGGCACTTTTTCGGCTTGAACCTTGATATTCTCGGTACGCGGCGTCGACACCGCGCCTATCCCTTCAATGGACTTGACCATCTCGTCGCTCCAGTCATGCGCCCATTACCTATGGATCCCGTTTGGCCTGATCCTAGCACAAATCTGTTTAATAATCGTTAATTTTCTGACTTTTACCCGCTGTGGGCCGCTATTCCCCGCTTCCTGCATCACTCCTGCACAAATCTATCCCCAGAAACAGAGCAAAGACGTTCGCCTGTTGAAATTCTGCCTAAGCCGAAGCTATAAATGAGGCTCACAAGATAAACAGGGATAGGGTGTGAGTCTAACGCGCGATAGTTTGTTTTCCCGCTTTGGTTTCTTCAGCGCCGTATGCGCGGTTGTGGCGCTGAGCCTGCTGTTGATTATCACCATTGAATATCAAACCCGCTCAGAACTGCGATCTACTACTGAGGCGCGGCGCAATGAGCTGCATAGCGAGGCGCTACGCTCGGCCAGACGCGTAGAAGCCGCCTTTGAGCATATTTATCAGAATTTGCGCACCATCAGTAAGCTCCCAAGCGTTCGGTCAATCGATCGGCATGGCAAAAATCTAAGCGAGAATGACCTGATTACGATTCAGGAAATCTATAACAATCTGGCGGGCAGCGTTTCCATCTCGGAGGTCTATATCCTGCCCGCCAGCTTCAACCCCGAGGCCATCGATCCGGTCACTGGCAAGCCCGAAGAACCCATCGTGATGTTTGACAAGCTGATTGTCGGCCGCACCGCCGATGATTATGCCAAAGGCAGAGAAGAAGCGCCCGAAGAAGCTGGCAGCGAGGCGGCTCAGGCCACGTCAGTGCCGGAAGTAGAGATCTTTGAGTACCACTTGCTAGCCAAGCAGATTACGGCTCTGAAAGAAAAATTTCCGACCATTGACAGCATCGACAAGCTGGATGTCCCCGCCATCAGCGGCCATGAGGTCATCACCTGCGATAATTCACGCTACTCTCCCAGCGCACCCAATGACGCGGATCGCTCCGGCCTCATCTATTCTGTACCGTATTACGACATGGAAGGTCATTTCAAAGGGGTGATTGCCGGCATCATTTTATCTCATGCACTGCGAGACCTGATCCCTGAAGGTAATTATGCTCTCACCAATCCGACCATCGCGCAGATGATGTTATCGCATAAACCTGCTAGCGTCCTACAATCTTCTGAATCATACATTCGTCAGGGCGAAGCCAATCCCTCACTCATCCATTCGGTATCGCTACCGCTTGCTATCAAAGATGAAGCGGGCGAATGGAAATTATGGGCTGGCGCCGATGACCGCACGTTTATCAACAACCCGCACTATATAGATACTACGCGATTCCGCGATGTCGGGATGGCTGCCATTCTTCTGTTCTGCGGACTGAGCATTGCCATGCTGCATCTGATGCGTCGCAATTACTGGCGCGCCAAAACCGAGCTGACCGCAGCACGCGATGCGGCAGAGGCAGTCAGCAATGAAAAATCGCTCTATTTGTCCAATATCATTGATAACGCTGTTGATGGTCTGATCACCATCGACGAAAAAGGCATCGTGCAGACCTATAATCCCTCCTGCGCCAAAATTTTTGGTTACAGCGCAGAAGAAGTGATCGGCAAAAACATCAGCCTGTTGATGAATAATGCCGATGCGCAGCAGCATGATCATTACCTGCAACGCTATCACGACACCGGAAAGCGCAACATTATCGGGCGTGAACGCGAAGTAAACGGTCGCCGCAAGAACGGCACCAGCTTCCCGATGGATCTGGCGGTGAGCGAAATGTCGCTGGGAGGACGCAAAATTTTCACCGGCATCATTCGCGATATCAGTGCACGCAAACAGGCCGAAGGTATTTTGCAGTCCTATGCCGACCGCCTGAAAAAGCAAACAGAAGATCTGGAAGTTGCCAAAGATCGGGCGGAAGAAGCCACCCGCATGAAATCCGAATTTCTGGCCAATATGAGCCACGAGATTCGTACCCCGATGAATGGCATTATCGGTATGACCAATCTGTTGCTCGACACCTCGCTTGATCCGACACAAACACAATATGCGCGCACCGTATCCAGCTCTGCCGACAAACTGCTGCAGCTGATGAACGATATTCTCGACTTTTCTAAAATCGAAGCCGGCAAACTCGATCTGGAAATTATTCCGTTTGATATGCAGCAGCTGATTGAAGAAGTCGCCGATCTGATCTCCTTCAAAGCGAATGAAAAAGGCGTTGAGATTCTGCTGCGCTACGCCCCCGACACGCCGCGCTTTGTGATGGGCGATCCGGGACGTGTACGCCAGATATTTCTCAACCTCGCCGGTAACGCGCTTAAATTCACCTCCGAAGGTCAGGTGCTGCTCAGCATTGAGGCAAAGGAAAAAACCGATGAGCGCGTGGTCTTTTATGTCACCATTGAAGATAGCGGCATCGGCATACCTGAAGACAAGGTGGGGCTGCTATTCCAAAAATTCTCGCAGGCAGATGCGTCAACCACCCGCAAATTCGGCGGCACTGGCCTTGGTCTGGCCATCAGCAAAGAACTCACCGGCCTCATGGGCGGCGATATTGGCGTCAAGAGCACGATAGGCGTTGGCTCGGTCTTCTGGTTTACGCTCGATCTGGCGCTTGATACAGAACGCGCCAAACGCGAACCGCTCAATTTTGAAGCCGATCTAACCGGCGTCTATGGTCTGGTGGTGGATGATAATAAAGTAGCGCAGAAAATTGCCATGGAACAAATGCTCTCGCGCAACATGAAGGTCGATGTGGCCTCCACCGGCAAAGAGGCGCTGATCAAACTGCGCGAAGCCTCTATTCTGGGCAACCCCTATCAGGTGGCGGTGCTGGATTATATGATGCCGGAAATGGACGGGCTGGAGCTGGCCAAACGCATCAAATCCGATGAAACACTGTGCACGACCGAGCTGCTGATGATTTCCTCTTCGCCCAGTCGCGGCGATAACAAAACCATGGAAGATTCCGGCTTCTCCGGCTATCTGACCAAACCCGTCAACAGCGTCGATATTGCCCGCGCACTGTCTGCCATCTGGGCGGCCCATCTCAAAGGCAGCAAAATCCCACTCGTCACGCGCCACACCCTGCGCGAAGATAATGGCATCAAGGAAACCAAGGCGCTAGGCGCGGCTCTGCGCTTCGATGGGTCGCAGATCCTGCTGGTAGAAGACAACGCCGTGAATCAGCTGGTTGCGTCTTCCATGCTCGAAAAATATGGCTGCCACATCACCCCCGCCGGCGACGGCAACGAAGCCATTCGTCTGCTCAAACAGCGGCGCTTCAATCTGGTGTTTATGGATTGTCAGATGCCCGATATGGACGGGTTTGAGGCCACCGGCATTTTCCGCCAGATGGAGAAGCAAAATAACCTCAAACGCACACCGGTGGTGGCCTTCACCGCCAATGCCATGAAGGGTGACGAAGAACGGTGTCTGGCCGCCGGTATGGATGACTACCTCACCAAGCCCGTCAAACAGACGGAGCTGGAACAAAAGCTCATCCGCTGGCTCACTCCGCGCGACAATCAAGCCTCCGATACGCTGGATCACCTTACCTTGCTCAATAAGGAAACCTTCGAAGAATTTGGCAAACTGGTCGGCGATCAATTTGCCGCCATTTTAGAAAATTATGGTAAGAACAGCCAGCAATGTATCGACGCCATTACCGCTGCCATTGCCGCCGATGATTACACCAGCTTGTTTCGCAACGCCCACTCGCTCAAATCCACCGGCCGCCAACTTGGGGCCGAACGCCTGAGCGCCATGGCCGAACGGATGGAAAAGAATGCGCGCGCACAAGCCAAGGTGGATTATACCGGCGCGCTGTCACTGATCAAAACGACGTTGGATTTGGTCCTCGCTGACATCAAAAAGATTCGCGGATAGTAGACGGCGATTTAGCGGCCACCCGCAACGGGAGAAATCTCTCCTGCTCGCCGCGTTAAATGCTGAATTGCTGCCGCAGTTTTGTCATCTGGGGTTCCTCCCGCTGACGTTAATGTCGTAGCAATGTCGCGCAGCAGCTGTGCCGTTCTGGCCTTATCACCACCCGTAAGCTGGTCACCCGCTGCATTGAAATGAGTGCCCAACGCTACTAGTTGCGCTCTGACTACTTCAATCTTTCCGGCATCTTGCAACTTACCATAAATTGCCCGAAGTTCTGCTTTCTCCGGATCCATCAGGCCTGGAGCTGAACCGATAGCTCGCTCGATAGCCGGATCAGGCAACGCACCAAACTTCCAGTCTGTTGCCGTGGATTTCCAACTCGCGGGTAAGAAGCCATCCATCCATCCTGCGCGCCATGAACCATACAGCCCACCGCCAAGCAATAGTGTAAATGGACTGATCAATCCACCTAAGAGGCTTCCTAGCCAACTTCCCGTTGCTGCAGGAGCCACCTGTCCCGGTGCTGCCTGAGCAGGGGCACTGCCACCAATCAATTTGGTCAGAAATTCCCACATAAGAACCGTCTTTCTCTTGGTATGTATTTGTTCTTACCAATCTAACATGCGCAGATGACGGTTTGATGACAACGCACCCAAAAAATGCCTACAAAATGACTATTTTTTGGTGGCACGCTGGCAGCGTAGAGAACGTTACCGAAATTCAGAGGAAAAAAGCGGACTAACGTCAGGTTCTGTTCAGCGCCGCTGGCGCAGATTGAGCACCATCTGCTCAAATTCTTTGGCCGAAATGGCATAGCCGTGAAACAGCACATCCGCCACCGGAATGGCCACAAACCCATCGCCACGCACATATAGCTCCGCCCGCAGCCGGTTATCTTCCTCAATCAACCGCGCCGGTTTACCCTCATAATCCATATAGCTGACCGTCATCGCGCCACGCTTTCTGCCTTACCCGCTGCAAGCGAGGTATTAAAGGCTTCTATTACGCCTTGCACCTGCGTCAAATCGTCCGGCGTAAACTCTTTATATTCCGATTTTCGGGTAAAGGGTCTGCCATCATTGGGCAGAAAAACCGGCGGGATTTTCAACACATCCAGCTTCTGGCGCTCATTTGCTTGTGTTGCCAGCAAATAGTAGGCCGCTGCCATGCTGGGATGCGCGGCACCACGATTCTCATCATTCATCCGCGACAAGCTGGCATAGGATGTGATGCCTTGATGCAAAAACTGCAGGTTCTTGAGCATTTCAGTCAGATGAGCCAGTGCTTCGGGCTGCAAAAAAGCATTATTTGGCTGCACCCCGGGAGACACATTGCCAGCCGTGGGTTTGGGGGTAATGAATGCTTTTAACTGGCTCTCCGTAATCGGCTGCACACGTGTGCGCAGCACTTTAAACAATTCCGGATCTCTTTCTCTGATAGTCCCAATAATGCCGCGCGAGGTATTGGAATTCAACCGCTCCGCAATCACATTATATTCATGAACAAAGTCACGCAGCGTTTCTACTCTCAATTCGTGGGATCTGGAAAAACTCATCCAGTCTGACGTATCGGGTTTTGCACCAGCGGCTTTTGCTTCACCGGTTCTGGCCAGCAAATCATCAAAGGGGTAGCGCCGCATCAATTCATAAATCTGATGCGAAATAATGTCCAAATCCTGCATCTGCTTATCGATAATCTGCACCTCGGTACAGAGTGTCTTTACAGAGGATGGATGACCTTCGGAAAACTTGACCGTGATGTTACGCTTGGCATCCCACGCGCCACGAGAATTCATCCGGATCGGTTTCAACTCCTCGGTAAACCCACGCTCCTGCGAAAGCTGCGATAGAATCTCCCCCACACGCATCATCCCTTGGATGTCATCTACAATAATCTTGGTACGCGCCGCATCTTTGACGTCTTCTGTCCGGCCATCCAACTCTGTTTTTACTTTTTCTTCTGTCCGGCTGGGCGATTTCTTGCCGGTTTCATACAGCGTCATGATGACGGGATCCTGCCCTCTTGGCAGCAATGCCGGATCAAAAAAGGTGCCTTTGAGCGCTTCAGGGTCTGCTACGGTCCGTTCCTGTTCTCTGCAGATATTTGTTTTCCGCTGCAAGATGAGAGCATTGATTTCCGCCAGCTGATAGGCACTGATGGGATTGCGGGGCAACACTTCTGCTTCAGTAAAAGGTGGAATCAACTTGCTTAACGTGTCCGGCACCCGCGGGAATCGCGACAGACCATCGCGAAACAGCGCAAACTGACGACGGTAGGTCCTAAGATTGCTGTATTCTTTGGGGCTGTTCAATTTCCCGGAATGTTCCAACTCCGTCAGCGCCTTTTCGTGCTTATTGAGTTCTGCCACGTAGTTATCGACATATTCGCGGTAATTGGTCACTTTCCCTGGCTCTATGCTTTGAGAAATCATGCCGACTGCCTGATCTTTATCGTGATAAAGCTGATGAACAAATTGTTGAATGGCGTGGCGTGCCTGCTTTTCATCACCGGTATTGCACGCATCAATCATGGCGATCAAGCCTCTGCCCAGCGGGTTGTCTGCGCTAAAACGGATATTTGCAATGTCTTTTGCGCTGACCAGCTCCACGTTTCGCAACCACCGCAGCACACTGTCGCCCAGTGTCTGCAATACTAAATCTCCCCCAACACCATGTCTTGGTCGTCCCAGTTTCCCGTCCAGCAATGTCTTGAAATCCATCCCATTCACGCGCATTTCCATCTCAATGCAATATTCTGTCAGATAAATCCCGATCGCATCCGCGCTGAGATTGACCAGCACCTCTTGCGCCTGCACAGCCCGACTAATCAGATCCTGCAAGTTAGCAGCAATCTGCTCATCCGACGGACGTGGTGTTGGGTTCTCAGCCATGCCACTGAGCATACGAGGAAAAAATAAACAAAATATTAATGGGTTAGCACAATTCGCATGCCGCAGCGCGGTAACATCTCTGATTTTTCATCCAATTGTCACGCAATTGTCATGGCATTTCGTTAGTGTGTAAGGGGTGATTCAGGCCCGCTTTGCCTGAATCTACCCTGCAACGGGACAGATAACAGAAGGTGCTAACGGCCGATGGCGGATACCTCATCCATCACGCGCAAGGAATTCAGCGTTACGCAACGCTTGTCGGTGCTGGATACCGGTTTCATCACCGATGCCCTGCGCAAGCAGCGCGGCCCTGCGGTCACCACGATCCCTATTGATGCCGCACACCCCCTTGAACCTGCCGATCGCGACGATGGCATTGTCGTCGAACGTGTCGAAGGCAACCCGAACGTTGCTTACCACGTCACTGTTACCGTTGCCGATATTGCCGGTTATGTTGCTCCCGATAATCCATTGTCACATGTCGGGCATGATCGCGGTTTCACCGAATACTGGCCGTGGTCACGCAGTACCATGTTTCCCGATTCTCTTGAAAACCGCATGAGTCTGGAGCACCATCAGGAACGCCTCGGCATGGCGGTTACCATTGATCTGGATGCCCAGTACCGTCCCGTACATACCGAATTAAAACCCGTGCTGTGCAAATCGGAATGCCACAGCTATCCTCAGGCGCAAGCTCTCATGGATCACCGTGAGGAACCTTTCCGCCTCATGCAAGAGGTTGCACGCGGCATATGTGCTGGCCGTTTTGGTTCGCAGAAAGCCCTGTGGAAAGACATCTCGCCACCCGTCAATGGTCAGGACACCGACGCCATGAGCGCCATGAAAATGGTATCCACCTATATGTTGCTGGCCAACCAGCAGGTCGCCAAATTATTTGCCGATGCCAAGCTGCCTTTCATCTACCGTAATTTTGAAGCGCCCGATGAAAGTGCCGATGTGTCCCGCGCCTATTACAGTACGCAGCCCATGCAACATGATGACTTGAAACGCGTGGGTCTGGACGGCCCTTACTGCCACTTCACCTCACCCATTCGCCGCGGCCCTGATTTCTATGACGGGCATATGGCACATTATGCCATTGCCGTGCTGAACAAGCTGGAACACGCCTTGCACGAAATGCCGGCCTGCGCTGCTGCAGGCGACGGGCTGCATCGCCTCATCTGGGACCATGCACCCCGCATCCTGCAGGCCACCTATCACGCTCATACCGCCGAGGCGCATAAGCGCTTCATCGCTACCGAACAACTCAGAAGCGCCCTGTCCGAAATAGTGACACAGGCAACCACGCAATCACCAGACCGTGCCATGATGAGCGGGCTGCAAACCATCAGCGAACAGCTGGCAACCATTTCCTGCCCCTATGATGAGCGAACACTTGCGGCTTATGCTGAACAAATCAACACACTCGCACAGCAACAACGCGACATTGCGCAACAGCCCGATATCAAAGCACGGATTGCCCATGCCGAAGATTTGCGCCACAGCCATCAACGACTGGCCATGTCTGCCACCTCGACCAGTTATGCCACCACCTTAGGGCCAGATGCCTTTTCGTCCCTGTTGCTGCACGCAGCACGCACCGGCAAGCTGCCGGATGATATGCTCCAGGTGGCGATTGACCGTATTGAGCATAATCAATTCAATCGGGCACGCGACACGCTAACCATCATGATCCACCAGCCCATCCTCGCCGCGATCAACCGTATGCAGCGCGACAGCGGTCAGGTGCCGCCCGAGATTGCTCCCCCTTCCGCACAGGATGCCGCCAACTGGGACCGCTTAAAAAGCGTGATGGCCACCGCTATCAAGCATGATCCCGGTACCATCAATAACGTCTTCAGCGCCCTCAACGCCACACTGCAGGATTTGAATTTCGGGCAGATGAAAGAAATTAAACCACATCACGGGATCGTGGACATTGAAATGCCGCCGCTTGCGGATAAAAGCCAGCCACTGGTTGCACCGACAACCACACCGGCGAAAGACGAGCAGCGCTCGTGGCATATTCACAAGGCGCTGTATGCCATTCCCAGCGTGACGGGTGAATGGTTGACCTGTCCTTTCTGGTCGCTGGGCGTTAATAAGGATACGGCGGAATCGCATGCCAAATATTCTTTCATTGAACATTTTGCCTTTGGACAAATGGTGCCCATCAGCGAAGCACGCGTGCCGCACCAGCTGTATGAACAGTTAAACAACGCACATTCCGATAAGCTGAGCATACTTCAGGAAATGGCTGCCAGTGTCGGCGGTAAGGCCGAGGTGATTGCCACGCATAATCCTGCTACCAACCAATATGACGCACTGGCTGTCGTGCATGGCGGTGCATTTGTGGGAGACCTCACCTCAACCGCTTCCGACAAAGAAGAGAAGGCCGCCATTAACCGCGCTATTCGCCGCATGTTCCGCAATGAAACTTTCTGCGATGCGGTGAGCCTTGGCGATCCTATTGTTGAGCTTTTCCCGCATGAATATCTGCTCAAACGCGCCGCAGAGCAGTCCCCTGCACTGCGCGTGCAAGAACAGATTACGCAACGGCAGAATGGATATGGGCGCACCAGCCATCAAGCCACCGTCAGCCTTGTTTCCAGTGTTGATGATGCGGTGGTTGCCAGCGCCACGCAGGAAGCTTCTAAGAAATCAACAGCACTGGCCATGGCCAGCCGCGAACTGCTGCAAAAGCAGCAATGGGTCGATGATGCACAGGCGCGCGGATGGGCTACCGAGGTTGCGGCAGAGCGCACAGCACCACGCACCAACGGGTCACTACACGCGTAATTACATGGTTTCCTGAATTGCAGTTTTCACCAGCATGATCATCATATCCTCTTCAAACGGCTTGGTGAGGTAGTAATACACCCCCGCCTTGTTGCCTTCCATCATATGCTTGGGATGGTTGGCCGCCGTTTGCATGATCACCGGAATGCGCGCCCATTTTGGGTTCTTGCGCATCTGTTCCATAAATTCCATGCCGTTCATGTTTGGCATCATGCGATCGAGCAGAATCACCGCCACGTCTGGATTCTCCTGCAGGCGCTTCATCCCTTCCACGCCGTCTTCCGCAGCAACCACGGTGAAATGATGTTCTTCCAGCATATCCGCAATGATTTTGCGGTTCAGCTCATCGTCATCCACCACTAATATTTTCTTCATGTGAGTCCCCTCCCCTTGTGTCTTGTTTAATGGGCAAGGTGAAGCTGATGCTTGCCCCCACACCATCTGCATTATTTTCAGCCCAGATTTGTCCGCCATGGCGATTCACAATATGCCGGCAAATCGAAAGCCCAAGCCCTGTACCCGCAATAAATGTTCCGCTTTTCACCTTACTGCTCTGGGCAAACTCATCAAAAATCGTATCCAGTTCTCCTTCAGGGATGCCTGCCCCCTGATCTTTGACCGTAATCACCACCCGACTCTCATCCCCCGCCAGTCGCGGTGACTGGCCCGACGGCGTCGCGCTGATCCACACCTGCGTATTTTCATTGCTGAATTTGATTGCATTGCTAAGCAGGTTAATCAACACCTGATGAATACGCAACTTATCGCAAGCGGCATGCAAAACGGTTGGATCAATTTGACACGTGACCGTGACATTGCGCGACTCACAGATCGATGAAATCTCTTTCTTGGCATCTTCGAACAACGCCTCCAGCGGTTGCTGATCCATAGCCAGCACCTCTTTACTCATATCTTCCTTCGTCAGATCGAGAATGTCATTCACCAGCCCCAGCAGGCGCTTGCCGCTTTTGTGGATGTCTTCGTAATATTCGGTGAGTTTTTCTTTGGGAGCGGTATCGATTTTCTTGATACCAAACTTGGAGAAATTGATGATCGCATGCAACGGCGTGCGCAACTCGTGCGTAATATTGGCAAAAAATTCGCTCTTGGCCGCCTGCGCATTTTCCACTTCTTCGAGCGCTGCTTGTAGGTCCTGCGTACGCAATCTAACTTTGAGTTCTAGATCCTGCTTGGCTTCTTCCAATGCTTTGCGCATCTGATATTCATCGGTAACAAATTCGGTGAACTGAATCACGCCACCAATATCACCGCGCTCATCAAACCACGGCATCAGCTCCCAGCGGATATATTCCTCGCGCCCGTCAATCACAAAACGATCTTCATGGCACTGAATCGATTCACCCGTGATGCAGCGCTCACATAGAAAGCGCCATTTATCGGCTGCATCGCGGAACACCACTTCCAGCGGTTGACCCGTCATATCTTTTTCCGCAAAGCCATGTTCTTCCAGCCAGCGGTCACTGCACATGATCACTTTCAATTCGCGATCCAGCACGGCAATACCGGCGGGTGAGTGCTTGATGAACATGCGCAACATCTGCTCATTGCGATAAATGCGCATCTCGGTGCGCTTGCGTTCGATGGAATATTGCATGATGCGGCGGAAGGTGAATTCATCACCCCTCCCCTTGATCAGAAAATCCTGCGCACCGATTTTCATCGCTTCCAGCGCCATTTCCGGATTTTGCTGGCCGGAATAAACCAGCACCGGAATATGATGCGCCTTCGCCATCACCGCGCGCAGCGTATCGAGTCCGCTGGAATCGGGCAGCATAATATCAAGAATCACGAAATCATACGATACGGTGTCCAGCTGATGCAGCGCGGCGGCCAGTGTTGGCACCTCATCAAAACTGCTCCCTGTGAATGCTTTAGAAACATAGCGCTGTACCAGCAGCAGATCGGTCTGGTCATCTTCAACGATCAGCACATGCAGAGAGTCTTTGTCCACTGATGGCTGATTCGATTGTGCAATCTGTTTCATGGTTCGTGCGTTACCGGTTGATCGTCATTCAGGCGCGACCTGTCCAGCCGCACCCTGATGATACCCAGCAAGTCTTGACAATTCGTTAAGAAATCCCCGCCACCAAGAAAGCTTAAGCCGCCGCTTTCTGTTCTGACTGCGACACCGAATTCCCCTGATCTTTCAGCTGAATGTTGTCACCAAAACGTGTTTCTTTGGGCGTAAGCAGGGTTAGCAGCTTCTCATTGGTCTCTTTGGTCGATTCTATCTGCTGCAATTGCGCCTTAAGCAATTCATAAATGGAGATCGACACATACGGCCTAGACACGCCAAAGCCCGAAGATGGCTGCTCCGGCAGTTGTGGTGCCTCCGGTTGCGGCGCGGTCAACATCGCAGACAGATCAATGCCGGTGAGTTCTTTCACCAGGTTATTCATCGTCTCAACGACCGGATTCGTCGCCAGATTGGCGTTCATCGTAACCATATTGATGGCAATCGCCTCGTTAGAAATATAACGCATTCCCTTGTCCGTCATTTCCGTGAGTTCTTCCGATGCCATGTTACCAGTCATCACCGTGTTGTCGCTCTGGAACGAAAAACTGAATGAGAATGAGGTAACATTCTTATAGTAATCATTGCTGGAGTAGCTTTGTTGCTGAAAATTGGCATTGAAGGAAAAACGGAAGTTATCGCCCAACGCCGTGGGGTCTTCCTTGATTGCCGTCAGCACCGCATCGGCCATTTTAGATAATTCACCCAAAGCGTTCCCGATCAGAGGCGCGTTGGTCTGATTCCCAACAAAATCCTGAACCGCTTCCAGCGCCTCGCCGACATCCTGCGCCGTCGTGGCATCGTTGAGCCGCGCAATCAGCGACTTCAAATCGGCAATCGACTGTGCGAGCGGATTAAGCTCCGCAGTGTCGCCCGATGCTTCAACGGCCTGCGCCGTCTCAGTTGCAACGGGAGCCGCGTCTTGAGCCAACGACTTGAGAGCACTTGCGGATAAAACAGTGGGTAATGTATTGCCTGCCGCTGTGGGCAGCACATCTGGCCGAAACGTCTGCATGGCTAACTCCTACCTGAGTTTATATGATCGTGAGCTACGTGCTCTTTTGTTCTTCAGGGTACATCCTAACAGTTTTCCCATACTTACCAAAGGATTATTTGGAAAGACAGGGGATAACCTCAGCGCGAGACTATATAAAAACTATAAAAATCAATCGTCTGAACGCGCGGCCAGCAAATAGCGCCAGTTCAGCTGCGACGCCAGAATCAGCATCACCAGATCGACCCAGCCACGACGGCGCCATTCCAGATAGGTTGCATCTGGCAGCTCTGCCCATGCCTTATCATTAATGCCGACAAAGCCCCCCAGACGCATGTCTCTGCCTGCCACCTTGCCCTGAATTTCCTTGGGCTGGAGTAATCCCGCCTCGCGCAGCGCCTTAGTGAATTCCAATGTCGCCACGTAGCATTTATGATATTGGCCGCAGAATTCCAGCGCCTGCTTGGCAATGTCCGATGCGGTGCCATCTTCGTTATAAAAAGGCATCTCCGGCTTTTTGGTCACAAAATTATCGGCCGCCTCATCCACACACAGCACAAAACGCCCCTGATCGGCCAGCTCCAGCAGCGCGAAGGGATATTTGCGCACATAGGCCGGCACATAATGACCATTGCGCCAGTGGCCGTTTTTCTCCAGAAACATGTTGGTCTGTCCAAGCCCGACAATCGCCAGCGGCACCACCGTATCGCCTTCCGTCAGCACAATCGGATAGCTGCGCGCAATCTCTGCAAATTCGTACTGATGGATGGGAATCGAATTCGTATCGCGGCTAAACCACACATTCTGCATGGATTTCAGCCCTGCCTGCTGATGTTCGTTGAGTGACAGCGGTCGCGGGTTTTTGAAAAACAGCGGGCCGTTGGAGACTGCTGCCTTCTCCCCTGCCCTGTCCATCATATCGTCGGTTTGCGTTTCTGGTGCTTGCTTCTTTTGCCGTTTAGGAGCGGATTTTGCCATGGTTCAGGTTATCCCTTATTGTTGCTGGCCTAAGGCATATCCTGCCTTTGCCCGATTGTAAACCCCCTTGCTTTTCGCTGGACTTCGCGCCGCAATTTTTGATAATCGCCCCTTATGACCGAGCAGCCAGAAACCCCACCGTCACCCGCCGCACCAACCGCTACTGCTGCGGCTACTGCGCGCAAGGCAACCCCTTCATTATGGGTGCGTTTTTTCCGCCTGCTGCTGTTATTGCTCTGGATTGGGCTGGCCGGTGCCGGTTATTTTCTGCTGACCATCGAACAAAAGCGCGATGAAACTGCCACATTAGAATTGCTGAATGATAGCCTCAAGCGCGAGGCAACCCTGCGGGCGCGGCTGGTAGAAGACTGGCTAACCCGACGCAGCACGGCGCTTGAATCCATTGCCGCCCTGCCGTCATTGCATATCACACTGGCAGCAGCAACGGCCAGCAGCAGCAATGAGGCGGCCTTGTCTGTGGCCGATCAGATTAAAATTCAGGTATTGCCCTTCCTGTTTGCCGCACAAAGCGCCGGCAATCCGGCCATTCTGGTAACCGATGCCGAATTGAATCTGCTGGCCAACAGCGACAAAGCGCCCAATTTTACCATGATAGAAGGCGGAAAAAGCAGCGTCATCGTCTCCTCCAGCACCACCATCTCGGGGCCGGTTTCCATTGGTGGCGACCCGGCCATCATCATCAGCGCACCCATCCTTAAATCTGCCAAACAGCCTTCCGAATCTCTGGGGTATGTGATGGGCCTGATTCCGGTGAATGAATCACTGTCCGGCCTGATGGCCAACGCCGTACACGCCGATGCAGAAAGCTACATCATCACGCGTCAGGGTCTGAGCGTACAACATATCACACCGCTGGCAGCCCCTGCACAAGCCACAAAAACCGATCCCAACGCCGCGCAGCAAATCGACAGCGAAGCGCTCCAGCGCCCCGATAGCGCGCTTAAAGGATTGAACTACGCGCAAACAGAATCCCTCGCTTATGCTGCTTCGGTGCGCCGCACGCCGTGGGTGGTGGTCAGCACCATCCCGCGCAATAAAGCGCTGGCTCATCATGCCGCTGTCTGGGATTGGTCGCTGGGGGCTTACGGCGTGGTGGTGGGGACGGGCAGCATCATTTTGCTACTATCGTGGCGAAACAGCCGTCGCGCATTCGCCTACGAAACCGGTGAGAAACGCAAGAAAGCCTCCAAGCGCGCGGCACGGCAGGACGCGCTGATTGACCTGATTTCTGAGCGCAGTCCGAACGCCATGTATATTCTCAACTGGGATCATGAATTCTGTTATGCCAATCAGGCCATTGCCGAGCGCACCGGACTAAGCCGCTATGAGCTAGTAGGCCGTTCGGTAGAAGCCGCGCTGGAGCCGGACGAAGCCGAAGCCATCGTCAAAGCCAACCGCCGCGCCGCTTCCAGCGGGATGATGATCTCTGACCGCGCCGAACTTCGCGAAGGCAATCAGATCGTGCGCAGCGTGCAGCGCCTGCATATTCCGATTGATGAACTCCCCCTGCCCGATGCCAAGGAGCCCATCCCCGGTATTCTGGTGATTGAAGAAGACATGACCGATTTTGCCCGCGCCACACAGCGCAGCCGCAATACCCTCAAGCAGTTGATTGAGCATCTGGTGGAAATGGTGGATCAGCGCGACCCCTATACCGCATTTCACTCCGAATCGGTGGCGTTCATTGCGCGCGGCATCTGCGAATCGCTGGAGCTGGATATCACCGAAACCGATGCGGCCGAAACCGCAGGCCGCCTGATGAATATCGGCAAACTCTATATCTCGCCCGATATTCTCAGTTCGCCGCGCATTGCACCATCCGAGAAAGACCGCATCCGCCAGTGTATTCTGGGCAGCGTGCAGATGTTGCAGCATATCGAGTTTGACGGTCCGGTCATCGACACGCTGCAGCAGATTCAGGAACGCTTTGACGGCACCGGCTATTTCCGCCTGAAAGGGGATGCCATTTTGATCACCGCCCGCGTCGTATGCGTTGCCAACAGCTTTGTTGCCTTGTGCAGCCCGCGTGCCTACCGTGACGCGCAATCCATCGATAATGCCATCAAACAGCTGATGGAAGGCATCAACCGTCACTATGACCGCAAAGTCGTGGCCGCACTGGTTGACTTCCTCGACCGCCGCGGTGGCCGCGCCCGCTTCGATGCCCTGCGCGCCACTCAAGCCAGCCGCTATGAAACCTCGACTGACTCAGCCACTGGCACATCCCTTGCATAATACGCGTGTGATAAACAAGGTGCTGGTCTGAAACCGGCCCGATTTCTATTGTGCAACGAAGCGGGGAGCAGCCTGTCCTATGGTGGACTACATCTTCAATAACATTGTGAATCAGACCGTTACCTTTATCCCGGATAGCGATACGGTTGATTTTGGCCCGCGCAGCGCTGCCACGGTAATCTTTGCCTTGTCCGGCCTGCAAGTCACCGCAACCTCCACCATTGGCCGCGTGACTTTCGATAGCACACTGGTGCAAGACACCACCAGCATGGGGGGATTTACCCTCACCAACACCCGTTTCGATGATGGCAGCCTGCTGGCGGTGGGGGAGCTAACCGAAGACATTGATCTGGATGAGGATGACAGCACGCTCGATTTCACCACCGATCCGCTGCTCACCGGCGCGCTTGACCGCGACAATCAGGTACATGGGCTTGGCGGCAACGATACCATCATCATGACTGGCAGCACCGGCGACAACCTGATTTACGGCGGCGCCGATGCCGATAGCATCATCGCCGGTTTGGGCAATAACACGATTTTTGGCGGGGTATCCCTCGCCGACACCACCGATGGCGATGATCAATTTGTGGTGGGCTCCGGCAGCAATGTCATTTATGGCAATGGCGGTGCCGATGCGGTGACGTTCAGCACCGTCACCATCCCCGGACAAACACTGACATTCTATGGCGGCACGGGAGCCGATAGTCTTACCGCCGATAGCAGCCGTGGCGCATTCCTCCTTCATGGCGGACCAGGCGATGACAATCTGGCACTCACCAGCCTGCAAGGCACCGCCACCGTTTATGGCGGCGTCAACAGTGACACACTGGATTTCTCCGGCACCACCGGCAATATCACCGTTTATGGCGGCAACAGCGCAGTTGATTCCGCCGATGGTGGCGACACCATCACGCTGGGGCAAGGCAATGCCACCGTCTATGCCAATGCCGGTACAGACCGGCTGACACTTGGCGCCGCTTCTTCCAAAACCGTCACTGCCTATCTGGGCAAAGGCGCCGATACCGTTACCTCTGCCATTGCCTCCGGCCAGTATGTGATCTATGGCGGCACCGATGGCGACAACATCAACCTTGCCAATCATTCGGGTAATGCCACCGTGTTCGGCGGCAGCGGTATATCCGACAGCGCCGACACGGCAGACACCATCACCGGTTCTTCCAGCGGCAGCGACATCATTTATGGTAACGGCGGAACCGACCTGATCACCGTCACCACCGGTACCCAGCAAAGCTCCTCCGTCTATGGCGGTGCCGGCAACGACACCATAGCCGCCACCCCCACCGATACAGGCGCAGCCATTGCACTGTATGGCAATGTGGGGGACGATACGTTCCGCCTGAATTTCACCACTGCTGTTCCCATCCTGCGCATCAAAGACTATAGCGGCAAGGACATCACCGCCGTCACGCTCAGCGGCGGCGATGCCGCTCATTTGACCGTAGAGCGCAGCCTTACCCAAACCATCATCAAAAACGGCACGGGTGAACAGATCGTCTATGAACATTTCACCGGCAACTTCAGCGATACCAGCTTCGTCATCAGCAATGGTTCGATTCTGGAAACCAATTTCGCCAGCAAATCGGCATCATTGGGTGGCGGCACGGGCAACGACCAGCTCATCGCCGGAGATTTTGGAGACTCACTCACCGCCGGAGCAGGAATCGATCTACTCACCGGCGGCAGTGGCAACGACAAGTTCTTTTTCAAAACAGCTGACCTTGATCCTAATGACAGCGTAACCGGAAGCGGCGGCACCGACATTTTGAGCCTAGGCACGCCAGCATCTGCCATTGTTGATATCGATTTCCTGCAAATCAAACAGGTGGAAACGCTGGTGCTGGAATCGGGCGATTACAGCACACTCAGCGCTATCACTCTGGGCGCACAAGCCAGCGCATCAGGCATTGTTACCGTTGACGCATCGGCTGCCACCGCCACCGCTGTCAACCTATCGCTCATGACACACGGCATCACCTTCCTTGGCGCCACCGCTGTCGATAGCATCATCGGCACGCAGCATGATGACAACATCAATGGTAAAGCCGGAGCCGACATCATCGCAGGCGCAAACGGCAACGATACCATTATCGGCGGCGATGGTAGCGATGTATTTGTGTATGAAAATGGCGTGCCTGATGGCAGCGATACATTGCGTGATGTCAATTTCGGCAGCACCAGCTCCTCCTCTACCAACAGTCTGGATAAAATCCTGTTCGATGCCAGCGCTGACGGCCTTGATCTGGGCAATAACAATGACACGATTGATGGCGCCATACTGACAACCATTATGGCGGCAGGCGATGCTGGCACCGAGCTGATTATTCTACGCTCCATCGGCATTGCTACAGCCGATATTTCTGCCAAGCTGGACATCATCAACACTAACGTGGCAGAGCTTGGCGGCTCGGTGAGCGTATTCTTCGATACGACCAAAGGACATGCGGTGATGTACTATGATGAGAATGGCCCCTCAGCCGGCGGCCATCATCTGCTGGCAGATATTACCAGCGTAACCACGCTTGCAGGCATGAATCTGGTAGACTTCACCGATTTTGTATTCGTGGCCTAACCACGCTCAGGAGAATTTGGCAATCAGCTGCTCGAGGCTCTTCATCAGTTCTTTGCCTGTCGCGCCACCATCGCCCTGCAGATTATTGTGGAACGCCACTTTCAATGTTTCCAGATGCTTCGAGATCACCGTCAGGTTTGCCTCAGTAAAATCCTTGCGGCTGGAACTGTAGCGATACAGCGAGTTGATGAGGTTAGACACCAGCACAAATCCGAGAGTCTCAGACTGACTTTTAAGCGACATGGCCATTTGGGATAATTCTTTGGCCAGCTCTTTGCGCAGCACCGTCTCTTGTTTCATCCGATCCAACAGCACACCCATCTGTTCAATGTTGGGCAGATTCTCTTTAAAGAAGACGCTGACCGCATCGTCAATCAGCTGCTGGCACTCCGCCAGCTTGCTGATGCTGAACACGTCCTGACGCAAATCAATATGTTTGCCGATTTTGCCATGCAGTTTGGTATCGGCTTCATAGACCTGCGTTTTTGTTTTCAGATACAGGGGGTTTTTGGGTGCTTCTTCCATCTGTCTCTCCTACATGCCGCTGAAGCGGATCACCTGAATGGTACGCTTACGGCGTTCTGGCTTGCCCGGCCGTGACTCAAATTTGCGGCGCCGGCACGGCCCTTTGTAATGATCACTGGTAACGAATATGCGTGGGTGCTCGATCACGCTGATGATGCGCTCTGACAGGGTATAAGCATTAAGCGGCTTCACCAGAATTTCATTCACGCCAGCGTCACGCGCAGCATAAACCACCGATTGCCGCGCAGGCGGCGTGAGCATCACCACAGGCAAAAACGGATTAGGCGACGCCGCCGCATGGCGGATACACTCCACCAACGCCAGCCCATTAATCGGCGGATATTTTTTCCAGCGCGGCTTGCCACTGTTAGAGGCAGCTTTTGCGCGGGTGATGCTGCTATCCAGCACCTCGCAGGGACGCAAATCCCAGTCTGCGATCAGCAGATCGGTCTGATTCTCAGACAGCACATCCATGGCCTGATACCCATCCTGCACCAGCGTTACCCAAGAAAATCCCAGTGTGTTGAGAATGCTCTTCACCAGCTCGCCGATTTTCAAATCATTATCGGCGATCAGAATATTCACCTTTTTGAGACGCTCCTCCAGACTTGCGGTCGAACGTATCACCTTGTCTATAGGCATCGGCTATGCTTCTCCTTGTCGTCGCCAACCAATTGTTACTACAGAGGTATCAACCCACACATCTTAACGCTTGTTAATTTTACGATGGCGCGGCGAATCTATCACGTTTATTGTGAAAAGTATCTCAGAATGACGCATTCCGGCCACGCTTTACCCAATCTTCAAGGTGAAAAGTGAGAAGCCGTTGCCGCCCCGTCCAAAAAGGCGTATGATGCGCGCAGTCTGAGGTTATTATGCTGGAAATACTGACACCGTCTAATGCCCGTCCGCTGGTTCGCCCGCTGCTTGCGGTGTCTGTCTCTGCGGGTCACCCCTGTCCTGCCGATGATCATTATGACCAGCTGCTCGATTTGAACCAGCACCTCATCAGCCATCCGCAACACACTTATTTCGTACGCGTGCAGGGCGAGTCGATGATCAATGCCGGTATTCATGACGGCGATCTGCTGATTGTAGACCGCGCCATTTCTCCGCGCAGCGGCCATGTGGTGATTGCGCATCTCAATGGCGAACTGACCGTCAAGCGCATACAAATCACCGATGGGGCCGTGTTGCTGCTACCTGAAAATCCGGCCTATCCCGCCATCACCGTCACCAAAGAGATGCAGTTTGATGTGTGGGGCATCGTCACAACGTGATCCACGCACTGGCTTAACGCTTGAACTTCGGCCCTCGCCCCCAGCGTAGCGTGCTCTATTCAACACAATCGTTTGTTTTCTTTTCTCATCTGGCGGTCATTAACGCACGCTGAGTTGAAGCCTGCCTGCAAATCATTTACGTTGAAACAATCATTTTTAAGAAACCGTTCAGGTTCTTCACGCGGCAAGCGGATGTGTTCATTCGAAGAGGTTGCCGCTATGACCCATGCTTCCATCAGAGTATCGTATCTTTTTCTGGCTATCTTTCTGCTGCTTGCTGCCCTGATTTCATCGGAAGGCCGCGCCGTAGAATCTCACCAACCCTATGTCGAATATAACATTCACGTCTAAGGCGGTTTATGCAAACCATGCAGTTTCGTATTTCTTTTCTGTTTTTGGCACTGTTTACCTTTCTTGCCACGCTGATTTCCGCTGAGGCGCACGCATTCAAGAAACCGAAAGAAGCACCGAAACCCATCCGACGCGAAACCGCAGCCATCGATACGCCCAGCTGGTATGGCGCATTGAGCGGGTCGGTCAACTTTGTCACCGATTCAACGCTGCATGAAGTGCGCGGCACCGGCCTGAGCGGCACCGTCACTTTCGACAACGACTACGGTGTGGCGCTGGCCGTTGGGCGCAGCCTGGGCATTCACACGTCCATGCTCAGCAATGTACGTCTCGAACTGGAACAAAGCCACCGCGTCAGCAACGCTGCCAAGTTTATTCCGAACACAGGCACTGCTGTCACGCTGGATGATGAAACAACCATGCAAACAACAATGGTGAACGGTTACGCTGATTTTGACAGCGGTGCCCCCTGGAAACCCTATCTGGGGTTGGGGCTTGGCATCGGACGCATGAGCGTGAGCAGCAATGCCTTGAACATAGACGACACGCAAACGGTGTTCGCTTATCAGGGGCTGGCGGGCATGACGTATCAACCCACCAGCATGCGTAATGCCGGTATTGTCTTTGGCTACCGCTATCTGGGCGCCGTGGATCCCACATTCGCCAGCTCGATTGGCTCAGACATCGATCTGGAATATGCCGCGCATATTCTGGAGCTGGGAGCAAGGCTGCGCTTCTAGCGCTTAAGCGAGTTTCAGTTTACCTTTATCTTTGCCCTTTGCGCCACGCATCGCATCTGGCAGCGAGCTGCGCAGCATCCATGCCGCCTTATCATGCGCTGCCATGCGGCCGATCATCATATCCGCCGATACCTCGTCGCCATCCTTTTGTGCTGCTTCCAGCGCTTTTTTCAAAACTGCCACCAGCTTGACATGGCTTTCACAGGCATCTTTTGCCATGGCATTCTCATCAAGGGTTTCCACTGCATCGGTCATTTTGTTGGCTTTCTGATACTGGGTAAAGCTGGCCGGAACCTTCTCGCCCAAAGCACGAATGCGTTCGGCAATCGCATCAATCGCCTCAGACACTTCCTCATATTGCTCGCCAAACAGCTCGTGCAGCTGCTTGAAATGACGGCCTTCGACGTTCCAATGGTAATTCTGTAGTTTCAATGCCAGCGCCGCACTATTGGCCAGCACCGCATAGAGTTGTTTCGTGACTTGTGACATGGGTAGTCTCCTTTTGTGATTGGCCTTACCATAGAATGTCGGCGCCAAACTGGCCAATCGATTGTTTCTATGATGATGATTGACCGACTCGATAGAATGATAGCCTGTTGATTTAAAAGCATTGATTTAAGACAAGGAAAAGCTGGAAATTTTCGTTTATCTGCCTATGGTGTGCGCCAAGAGGAACCTATGACCGAAACCATTACCACCGATGTTGCCATAGTTGGGGCGGGCCCTGTGGGCCTGTTTGCCGTGTTTGAGCTGGGGTTGCTCAACCTGCGCTGCCATCTGGTGGATATTCTGGGCAAGCCTGGCGGGCAATGCGCCGAGCTGTATCCGGAAAAGCCGATTTATGACATTCCTGCGCTGCCTATTGTAACCGGACAGGAGCTGACCGACCGCTTGATGGAGCAGATTAAGCCGTTTCACCCCACCTTCCACTTCAATCAGATGGTGGAATCGCTGACCAAAACGACGGATGGGAAATGGACCATCACCACCGATGCCGGTACACAGATTACAGCGCCGGTGATTGTCATTGCAGCAGGCGGTGGGTCGTTTATGCCCAAAAAGCCGCCGATTGCCGGTATTGATGCCTATGAAGGTACGTCGGTATTTTATGCAGTGCGCAAAATGGATGCCTTTACTGGCAAGAAACTGGTCATTGTCGGCGGCGGCGATTCGGCGCTGGACTGGACATTGAATCTGCAACCACTCGCCAAAGAACTAACCCTCATTCACCGCCGCGATGATTTCCGCGCCGCACCCGATAGCGTGCATAAAATGCGTGCACTGGTGGCAGACGGAAAAGTCACGCTGCGCATTGGCCAAGTGACCGGGCTCAACGGCAATAACGGTCAGCTGGAATCCATCACCTGCACGCAAGATAATGGCATCACCCACAGCATTGCATGCGACGCGCTACTGCCGTTTTTTGGCCTGACGATGAAGCTCGGGCCGGTGGCTAACTTTGGTCTACAACTGCATGAGAATCTGATTCCGGTGGATACCGAAAAATTTGAGACCAGCACGCCGGGCATTTTTGCCATTGGCGACATTAATCACTATCCGGGCAAGCTGAAGCTGATTCTCTCTGGCTTCCACGAAGCCGCGCTGATGGCGCAGCAGGCTTTCCGCATCTGCCGACCGAATGAGAAGCTGCGCTTCCAATACACCACCTCCTCCACCGATTTACAGAAAAAGCTGGGGGTGAAGTAGATGTCGATGGAGGCGATTCCCATTACCGTGACCGACCGCGACGGCGTGACCCACGCGCTCGAAGGGCTGGATGGCTGGCGCGTGATGGAAGTGATCCGCGATAACGGCCTGCCCATTAAGGCCGAATGCGGCGGCGCCTGCGCCTGCGCCACCTGCCATGTGTATGTCGATGCGGCGTGGTTTAGCAAACTCACCCCCATGAGCGATGAAGAACACGCCATGATGGATGAAGCATATGACGTGAAACCCAATTCACGCCTGTCCTGTCAGATTCTGCTGAATGATTCGCTGGCCGGACTCGCCGTCACGCTCGCACCGGAGATGGATTAACCCACCCACTCGGTCGCAACCACGCTCAGTTCCGGGCGAGGGCGGTCTTCCGGCTTGGCCGTCGGCGTGCCGATATAGATAAATCCGGCGACCCTATCATCACTGCCACCACCCAATGCCTGCACCATCACGGCGGAGTAAGCCGGCCACTCGGTCAGCCAGTTGGCGGCAAAGCCCTGCGCATGAGCGGCATGTATCAGGTTCATGCACACAGCCCCAACCGAGAGCTGCTGCTCCCATAGCGGGATGTGGCTGTCGATGGGCGTAAACAACACCGCCAGCAACAAGGGGGCGCGCAGTATCTGCTGCCGCTCGAAAGCGAGTTGCTTGTCAGTCGCATCGGGGTGCTGCCGCAAAAATTCTGCTACCACCCGATCTGCCAGCGCGGCCTGACCGGCTTTATGCAGGATGCGGATGCGCCACGGCGCCAGCTTGCCGTGATCGGGCACACGCGTCCCCGCCGTCAGCATCTGGTGTAATTGCTTGTCATCCGGTGCGGGTTCTGCTAGTTCCGCTGCCTTGACGGAGCGGCGCGTGAGTAGTGCGGTAAGTGCGTCCATGGCCGCCACACTAGCGGCAAGCAGGCCCGACCGTCAAGCCCGCCCACCCTCAGAAAAAACGTAAAGTTATATTAATCAATGGTTAACACTTCAGTGCTAATCATTTGCACGAATTTTTGCTTTACAAGCCATTCGTTAAAAACTATTAACACTTAGCGTTGTCCACAGGCAGTGATGCTTCTGGGCCATGAACTGAAACCATATAAATGGGCCAAAAACTAAAATAAAATATGCAAAATCAGTCGATTACAAAATTTATGACCCAACTGTCGCCCGCTTGCACCTGTGTGGCGCTAATCACACTGTGCGCCTGCATCAAGCCGGAGCACGCCAACTATAATTTTCCACGCTGGGCCGCCTATTACCATATGCAGGAACCGCTGAGTTCCCTGCTGTCTTTTGATCTGCTGGTGCTGGATAGCGAGCAACATCCCAAACTGGCCCCGCTGAAGGCTGCACAAATCCCGCTGCTGGGCTATATCAGCGTGGGCGAAGTGCGCGATCCGGAAACCAAGCGTTTCCTGTCCAGCTCCTCTATTTTGGGCAAAAATCCGCATTGGGATAGTTATATCGTCGATGTGCGCGACCCCAAATGGGCTGATTATATCGTGAATAAGGCGATTCCTGCGACGCTGGCGCGCGGGTTTGATGGCGTCATGCTCGATACTATGGATAGCCCGTTGCATCTGGAAACCACCAACCCCAGAACCTATCAGGGCATGAGCGAATCGCTGATCCATATCGTACGGCAAATTCGTAAAAAATATCCAAATATCAAGATTATGGTCAATCGCGCCTTTGAAATTTTACCCGAGATTGCGCCGCAGATCGATATGTTGCTGGCAGAGAGCATCTACAGCAACTACACCTTCGCTACGGATGAGGCATCCTTGCACCCAGATGCGGTTTATATGCAATATGTCGAAAAAATACATCATGCTAGACAGCTTGTCCCCAACTTAAGCGTTTACACCCTCGATTATTGGGATATGAATGATAGCTACGGGGTTACCCATATTTATGAAACCCAACGCGAACATGGTTTCATTCCTTATGTCACGACCCCCAATCTGACAAAAATTCATCACGAAAGCAACGCAAGCACAATGGACCCTAACGCTATGGGCTTATCGAAAATGAAAGGGCGTTTCGATGCGTAAGTACGTGATATTCATCCTATTTCTGGCTATTGTTGGCGTGGGTGTCAGCTTCTACCTGATCCCCAACCAAAACCAGATTGCCGCCATGCAGCAGCGCGATGAAGTCATCCGCACCGCCAGCAACATTAATTACCAGCAGCAATATGACTCCGGTGCGCGCACCGAAGAAGTGATGGTCGGGCTTACCAACCAATATATCAACGAAGGCCGCGGCTTAACAGCCCTGCCCATGCTGGAAGAGCATCTGAAACTGAATCCGGGACACATTCAGGCCCGCAAAAAACTGGCAGAGCTGTATCAGGCCGCCGGTCGCAACGATGATTACCTGCGCGAAATCGAAACGGTCGTGAATCAGCAGCCCACCGAAGCAAACCTGAAACTGCTGTCCGACATGTATAATTTCGTCGGGCTTTATGACAAGCAGATCGATACGCTGCGCCAGCTGGTGAAAACCACTGATGGCAGCAAGCCGGAATATTACGCCGATCTGGCCACCATCCTCACCGTTCAGGAACGCAAGCAGGAAGCGGCCGAAGTGCTCAAGGAACTGCGCGCCAAACACCCCAACTATGCCAGCTATAAAATCACCCGTCTGCTGGTAAGCAGCCTGGTGGATAGCGGCGAAGTTGAGCAAGGCTATCAGGAAGCGGCGAAATGGATTAACGAGCATAGCAAGGCCCCTGCGCCTGCTGCCGATGAGAAGCTAGCCAAAGATGGTCACGCCCCTGCGCCTGCCATTGTGGGTGGCCCGCACCCGCTGGAACTGGCCGATCTGGCGAATATCATCAATTATGGCGGTCGCCCCGATCTGGCGCTGCAGCTGATTGAACCACACCGCGCCATCGTGACCGGTCATGCCGATCTGTTCCTCGCTTATGTGAATGCGTCCATCAACGCGAATAAGAGTGATCAGGCCTATGAGGCACTGAAAGCAACCTATGAGCAAGGCAAACTGCAAGCGCCGCTGTATCGCCCATTCATCGAACTCGCCATGAATCGCGGCGAGATGGAACTGGCCGAGCATATTGTTGGCTCACTCGACAGCCAGTATTTCACCGAAGATGAAGCTATCAACCTGATTGAGCTGGCGCGCATCAAAGAAAACAAACCGATCCTTGATAAACTGGTGCATCTGTTTGACAATCAGGTCTACACCAAAGACAAACCGGGCGTTGCCGCTATCATTGCGCTGGTGCGCCGCGACCGCGATGAAGATGCCAAAATCGCCCGTGCACTCAGCACAGATCTGACGCGCAACACCCGTCTGCGTCTGGCAGAAGCCTGCGCGCGCAACAATAAAAACCAATGCTTCAACACCGTGGTTTCTAAATTCAAACCGTTTGCCGAAATGACGCCGCGTGAACTGGATGAAGTGGTGATGCTCTACATTACAGTGGGACGTCAGGGCGATATTTACGAGAAAGTGACCCGCGTCGCCGAAGGTTCCGGCAATGGCTCTCCCATTATTCAGTTTGCCCACGCCAAGCTTGCCGCTTCTATGGGTAAGGCCGATGTGGTCAGCCGCTTTATGAACACCAAGGGTCGCGACACCGAAACCGCAAAGCTGACGCAATTGTTCTTCATTGCCAATGATCGCCGTCACAGCGCCATCGCATCCATGGTCGCAGAATTCCTGTATGAACGCGAACCGAGTCAGGCTCACCGCGAATATCTGGTCAGCGCTTATCTGCGCTCTGGCCAATATGCCAAAGCGTTGCCGCTGGTGCGCGAGATTCGCAATACTTCGCGCGTGAATGAAGATTCCTATCTGACCACACTGACCCGACTGGCCAAAGGCGATCCTGCTCTGCGCGATGAGTTGAAAGACTATGTCGTCACGCAATTGCAAAGCCCAGAGGTGGATGAACATCGCAAGTTGCAGCTGGTGTTTATGCTCATCAATTCTGGCAATAAGAAAGAAGCGATCCCCTATATTGATCAGTATGCGGATGCAAGTCCGGAGTGGAAAAAGCTGTATCGTCAGGTGCACGCCAAACCGTGGAAAGGTGTTGCCACTGCAGGCCGCAAGCCCGCACGCAAGCCGGTAGCCGAAGTGGCACATCTAGACGGTGATGCCCTTGCCAGTGAACCGTTTAAAACTGCTAGCAACAAGCCACACCGCGCGCACAAAACCTCCACCCATCATGCGGCCAAGAAAACCGCTGCCAGCCATGCGGCTGCTCAAACCCATACCACTCCACTCACTCAGGCGAAAACGCTCTCTATCAGCAAGCCTGCATTGTTAGAACCGGTACCCACAGCCATCGATACAGCCGCAGGTCAGGCGCACCCCGCCTCTGTGAACGCTGCTCCCGTTGCAGCAGCACCCACGGTCACCATGCCGCCAGTGCCGATGCCCGAACCATTTGAGGTTGTGGACGCCACACCTCCAGCGCCTGCCGCACCCGTGTCTCCGCTGGAAATGCCTGCCGATTACCGCCTAGACATGGCGATGGATCCGGCTACGTCTGAGGAAACCCGCCGCATGCTGGCTTTCAGCCTGCTCAATGACGGCCACCGCGAAGATGCGATTTATGTGTTCCGTTATCTGGCGCAAGACAAAGGACCAGACAGTCAGGAAGTCAAAGACCTGCTCTATCTGTGGGGTCAGAACCTCAATCAAGAGCAAGTGGCTTGGCTGTCGCAACGCGCAACGCAATCTACCGGTGCCGACTTCATCAAGTGGACGGAATATGTCAGCAGCTATGGCGACAAATATTCCTTCATGGTGCATGTGGCCGACAATCCGGCAGCGCTGGATCACCCGTCTATCCGCTATAAATACCTGACGGCGCTGGCCACCAGCGGCTCCAAAGACGCCTTCGATAAAGGTATGCGCGGCTGGGTGAACACGCAGAATGACCCGCGTGCGCTGAAAGACTACGTTGATATTGCCAAGGCCTATGGCTACCGCGATGCGGCCGTGAATGCCCTGACCCGCATTGACCGTCTGGCGCCTAATAATGAAAGCATCCTGAAAGATCTGGGCGTGCTGACCTTCAGCCAGTCCAACTACAAAGGAGCAGAGCGCTACATCAACCGTTACCTGCAAACGCGTGGCGCATCCAAAGCACCGCAAACCCATCCGTTCGAAGCATACTTCTTCAAAGCGGAGCTGTTGCGCCGCGCCAAGAAGAATCAGGAAGCCGGTCAATTCTATTCGCAAATTCTGCTGGATGGTCCGGCCGTGGCCACCACGCTGCAACGCCAGTCCATGTATTATTCAAGCCAGATGCATCTGGGCTATCACAAAGAAGCCAAAGAAGGATTCTATGGCCTGATGGAGCAGTTCCCAGAGGATAAATCTCTGCTCGCAGATTTCATGAGCATGCTGCTTGAATATAAATATTACGATGAGGCCGCCGCGGTAGCAAACCAGTTCGACAGCAGCTCGCCTTATTACTATCCGAGCAAAGGTAATCAGGCGCTTTCTATCCAATCGCGCCATATCGATTCAGTTGAATCGCTGGATGGCGGACGCCAACTGGCATTCCACTTCAATCGCCCGCTGGGTGATGATGCCCCGACCTTCGACCCGAAAGAATATCGGTGGCTGGAAGGTCAGCAGACCAATTACGATACCATCGTGATTGCAGCAAAACCAGGCTATGAGCTGCGCTTTACGCCCACCGCGAAGAATAATGTGGAAGTCATCCCAATGGGCCGCGAAGTCAGCCCGGACGAAGAACAGCGCAAACAGGCCGACCTGCGCCTGCAGCTGCTCTATGCCCGCTTAGAGCTGGAAACCGGTCAGGAGCAACAGGCTCTCACGCGCCTGAAAACGCTGGAGGACCACTATCCGAAAGATCCGCAGCTACTCGCTTACACCGCCAATGCCGAGAACTACACCGGAAACTGGACCCGCGCAATTGGCCTGCTTGAACAAGCGCAAGAAGGCAATCCGCATAACGAAGATGTGGCTACCCTCAAGCATGATATTGAACGTCTGCATGCCGATAACATCAATATCGACTACGAATGGAGACGCACGGGTAAGAGCGACGAATATATCACGACGCTCAATGGCAAGGTTCGCCCAACGACCAAGCTGGAGCTGGGTGGCACGCTGCAACATAACCGCCTGCATGCTTCACAGATTCGCCGTTCATTCGATGGCCAGATTGGCGACTACAAAGCTGAGAAAGAACGTGCAGAAGTCTATGCCGCCTATCACTTCGATAATGGTGGACGCCTGCAAGCCTCAGGCTTCGTGAATAACTCAACGCCGGGTGGCGGCTTGTATTATGGCTTCAACAATGCGCTGGGCCGCAGCGAAGTGCTGGCGGAATATCATCGCCCCTACTGGGATTTCGTAGAAGCCGTAAAAGAAGAGGCCACGCGTGACCGCGTGGGCATCAAGCACACCGCAAACCTGACCAACAAAACGTTCTTGTCTTCTGAGGCATCTTTGAATCGCTACAACATCAAGAACATCAATAATGTAGCCGAAACCGCATTGCTGCGTGCCAACGTGGTGCATCAACTGCGCTCACAACAGCCCTATCTGGGCGTGGCTTACGGTCTGGATCGTGAACAGGTGATTGATAAGGAACATCGCAACTCTGCCGTGGCAACCCGCTACAGCCCGTTCCCGATCAACTCGCGTGAGATTCACAGCCTGACCGGTATCGTGGCGCATAATATCACCGATTCAACCCGCGCCGAGCTGGTAGGCGGTTATGCCTATGACCGTCTGGGACAACATGGCCCAGTGGTGGAAGGCCGCATCACACAAGGCTTGTCTGAAAGTGTGGATGCACAGGTGCGCGCCCGCTACGGCACCGATTCAAACAACAGCGCCAACACGGCAACGTCCGTGGGCGGCAACTTAAAAGTTAAATTCTAAGCGAAGGAAGCGAGTCATAACATGAGTACCAAACGTAACGTTTTCGGACTTCGTCTCACGGCGATCATGGAGATTATTGTCGGGCTGGTGATACTGGTGTTGATTGATCAACTGTTCGGTCGTGGCGACATGTATTGGGATGTGAATCCACATCCTTTCTGGCTCATTGTGGTGCTGATCGCCGCGCAATATGGCGCGAATGAGGCGCTGCTGGCGGCGCTGGCCTGTACAGTCGTGTATCTGATGGGGCCGTGGCCTGCGCGTGCAGAAGGCATCGACATTTTCGGTTACTATTATAATATCCTGATCAACCCAATTCTGTGGTTCACTGGCGGCCTTCTGGCTGGCGTATTCACCGAGCGTCACCTGCGCAAAGTGGTGCGTCTTGACCATGACTTAACCGAATCCCGCGAGCGCGAGGAAACCATCACCGAGTCTTATAACTACGTCAAATCGCGCAAGGAAGATCTGGAAACGCAGGTAGCAGGAAAACTGACCTCGTCTGTTCAGGCTTACCGTGCAGCAAAAATGATCGAAACCCTCGATCCCAAAGAAGTACTCACCGGTGTTCAGGAACTGGTCAGCGCTGTGCTCAGCCCACAAAAATTCTCGGTCTATGTACTCAGCGACAGCGTGCTCACCGCTACCATCATTCACGGGTGGGGCAATGGCGATTCTTTCCGCCACCGCATTGATTCTTCCAGCGCTTTGTATCAGGCGGTCGTGGGCAACCAGACCACGCTGTGCGTGGCCAACAGCGATCACGAAGCCATCTTGGGGCATGAAGGCGTGCTGGTTGGCCCAATTGTCGAACCGGAAAGCCGCCGCGTCGTCGGGATGCTGAAAATTGAGCAACTCGAATTTGTGAATCTGAACCTCAGCACGATTGAAACCTTCAAGGCGCTGTGCGAGTGGATCGGCACGTCGATTGTAAATGCCGAAAGCTACCAGAGCGTTAAAGAAGATTCCGTGGTGAACCCCGATCACAACCTGATGACCTACAACTTCTTCAAACGTCAGAACGACTATCTGACCCATCTGGCCAAACGCGTAGGCTTCGACCTGAGCATGGTCGTAGTGCGCCTCAACAACGCAGAGCGACTGGCTGAAAATGACCGCCTGCTGATTGCGCGGCAACTCTCCGCCTCAGTGAACGCCGTGCTGCGTACGGTGGATCTGGCTTTTGACTATCAGACCAAAGGAGCGGAATATTCGATTCTGCTGCCCGCAACATCAAAGCATGGCGCCAATGTGGTACGCGATAAGATCGCCAGCGATCTGGACCGCAACTTGCGCAATATGGGTGATGGCAACTTCTCTTACATAGTACAGGCGATCCATGAGGCAGCTTAACGTTGATTATTACGAATATGTAGAGGATGTCCTGCGTCCGGAGGATATCCACGAGGCGCATCATTCCAACCGTGCGGCAGAGAATGGCATTTTCGTTGTGCTGGCTCTGGTACTGACGGCTATTCGGCTTCCTGCTATATCTGGCAGTGTTCAGCGGCATCTGGCCTATTATTCCGGTGTTGCTGCACATTGTGGTGGTCGCCATCACGGTGGTTGTGACCTACGGTAAATATCAAAGCGGCATGGATGTTCCGTTTCTGGCGCTGCTATCCATTACTACTGCAGTCACCGGCGTGTTTGGTGCTGCGGGTACATTGCTGTGCTTCATTTTGCACGGCATTTTCCGCCAAAGCTCGCTGTCATTCAACGATTGGTTCAATCTCATTTTCCCACCAGATCTCGTCTCTAAACCGGAAGACGCCTACAACAAAATTATCGTGGGCATTGACGAAAACCCAACCGAATATGGCGTGATGCCATTTGTGGATGTGATGGAACTGGGTTCCGACATGCAGAAGCATCGTGCACTCAGCAAAATGACCATGAAGTTCCACCCGCGCTTAGCACCTGCATTCCACAAAGCGCTGCGCGATTCCAGCAATGCGATTCGCGTGCAGGCCGCCACCTCGGTTGCCAAAATTGAATCCGACTTCATGAGAAAGCTGGAGCGTATCAATCAGGCACGTGACAAAGAGCCAAACAATCTGCACATCCTGTTTGCGCTGGCAAAATTCTATGACGATTACGCCTTCACCGGCCTGCTCGATCAGGAACGCGAAGTGCTCAACCGTGAAAAAGCCATCGAGACTTATCAGTCTTATCTGCAGAAAGACCCAGGCAATGTGGAGGCTTATGCCGCCATTGGACGCCTGCTGTTCCGCAACAAAAAGTGGGAGCAGGCAATGCAGTGGTTCCGCGGGGCCATGGATCGTGGCTGGAAAATGAAGTCGATGATGTTGTGGTATCTGGAATGTCTGTACCGGCTTGGCAGATACAAGGACCTGCGCCGCGCTGCAGCTGACTATGGTGCAATGGGCATTGATGTCAGTGAGTTGCCGCCTGAAGTGCGCGAAGCTGTGAAACTGTGGACGAGACTGTAATCAGCCAAGCAAGAGAAAGATAAAAAAGGAACCTGCGATGCGTAAACAAGCCGATGTTTGTCTGATTCTGGAAGGAACCTATCCGTTCGTCACCGGCGGTGTATCCAACTGGTCGCATGATCTGATTATGGAGCAGAATCACCTGTCGTTCCATCTGGTGGCGATTGTTCCTCATGATGCCGAGCTAGAGCTGAAATATAAACTCCCCGGTAACGTCGCCAGCCTGACCACCATCCGCTTAGCCGATCTGCCGGTGGGAGCTGATTGTTCGTCGCTGATGGCCCGCCGCATTCACAACGCCCTGCAAGGCCCGCTGGAAAGCATCACCGCCGAAGAACCGCTGGAACTGGATGAGCTGAAAAAAATCGTGGATACATTCCGCTCCACCAATCTGCAACTGGGTCGCCATATTCTGCTGGATCGTCAGGAAGCATGGAAACAGTTGATCAGCCTGTATGAGCATGCATTTGATGATCACTCATTCCTCGATTATTTCTGGTCATACCGCGCCATTGCTGGCGGCATTTATTCGGTTCTGCTTGCTCCGCTGCCGGAAGCCAATATCTATCATGCGCTCTCTACCGGTTACGCCGGTCTGATGGCAGCGCGCGCCAAAATCGAAACCAAAAAGCCCGTCATGGTGACCGAACACGGGATTTACACCAACGAACGCCGCATTGAAGTTGCCTCAGCAGACTGGCTTTCATCCACTGCTTCCAAAGCGTTGACCGTGGATAAACCACGACGCGACCTGCGCGATCTGTGGATCGACTCCATCAACAACTTCTCCAATGTGTGCTATCAGGCATGCGATAACATCATCACCCTGTTCGAAGGCAACCAAAAGCACCAGCTTGAAGACGGTGCCGAGCTTTCCAAAATGAGCATCATTCCCAACGGGGTTGACCTCAAGCGCTATGGCAATATTGCTCGCCGTCGCGGCGGCACCCCGACCATCGGGTTGATTGGGCGCGTGGTGCCAATTAAAGACATCAAAACCTATATCCGTGCGGTGGCACTGCTGAAACAATATATGCCAGAACTAAAGGCCTATGTGATTGGCCCTACCGATGAACATCCGGATTACTACCAGGAGTGCGTGACGCTCGTGGAAATGCTCGGCGTCAAAAACAACATCGCGTTCACCGGTCTGGCCCGCGTTGATGACTATCTGGGTTCGCTGGATGTGCTGGTGCTGACCAGCGTGTCCGAAGCGCAACCGCTGGTGATGCTGGAAGCAGGTGCTTGCGGGATTCCGCTGGTTGCAACCGATGTCGGTGCATGCCGTGAACTAATCGAAGGCAGCACGCGCGAATCACCGAATCTGGGCGAAGGCGGCATTGTCACCGCACTGGCCTCTCCTGCTGCAACCGCTGAAGCGATTTATGCTCTGCTGAGCGATAGCGACCGTTATGACCGCTGCTCGCAGAATATTCGCCGTCGTGTCACCATGCATTACGATCAAAGTGTGCAGCACGCAAAATATCGTGACCTCTACGCAAAATATCTAGGAAGGTAAACGCATCATGGCTGGTATTGGATTTGAACTGAACCGTCTGGCAAGCAAAGATGATATTCAAGGTATCGTCGGTGCATTCCTGCATTCTGCGTTTGCAACCGCTGGCCCATGGCTGTTTACGGTGATTGCACTGGCCATCATCACCTATCTGTATGGTGGTGAATCCGGTAACATTGAGCTGCTCACCTTCCGCGGCATCATCGTCTATAACTTCTCATTCTCACTCGTGATGTCAGCACCGATCTTTTTGATCATGACACGCTATCTGGCAGACCAGATCCACGTGAAAGACGTCACTTCCGCACCGTCGGTAATGCTGGAAAGCATGATCCTGACCTTCGGGCTGCAACTGCCCGTTGCCGTTTTCTTCTATGCCTTTTATTTCGAACTGCCCATTGAGCTGCGGTTGATTGGTTTTGCGAATATGTTTCTGATTGCGGCCACCTGGTTGCTGGCCGTGTTCATGACCGCGCTGAAAGATTACACTGCGGTGACCTGGGCTTACGTGGTGGGTCTGGCGATTGGCGTGGTGTTCGCTTATTTCTTCGATAATTATGGTGCGCTGGGCATGCTGCTTGGTTTCAGCATTGGTCTGGCGATCATTGTGTTCTGGCTGGCGGCGCGCATTTTTGCAGAATATCCCTACCGCCTGACCAAAAAATTCGCGATGAAGCCCTACTTCAAACGCTATTGGGAGCTGGCTTTCGCAGGCTTTTTCTATAACGCCGCCATCTGGGTAGACAAATGGATCATGTGGTTTGCGCCGGAAGCAACACTGCTGCCAAGCAACATCCGCTTCTATCCGGAATATGACAGTGCAATGTTTCTGGCGACGATGACGCTGGTACCGTCCTTTGCCCTGTTCGTGTTCAACGTGGAAACGCAGTTCTTCCACCATTACCGCCGTTTCTATACCAATATTCTGGAACACGCCTCGCTCAAGCGCATTCGTCACTTCCATTTCAAAATCAACGAAAGCATCTATGAGGGCGCGCGCAACCTGATTTTCATGCAGGGCATTGTGTGCTTACTTACCATTCTGCTGGCTCCGCAAATTCTAGAAGCGATCAACACCTTCTTTACGCAGCTGGGCATTTTCCGCCTTGGCACGCTGGGGGCATTTTTCCATGCATTGCTGCTGTTTGAGACGATTATTCTGCAATATTTCGATTGCCGCAAATCGATCATGTGGACGTATGCCTACTTCTTCCTGTCAAATACCTTCTTCACGATTTTCGTGATGGTGGCCTACGGGTTTGAGTTTTATGGCTATGGCTACTTCCTGTCTGCCATGAGCAGCTTCGTACTGGGCGCCTATATTCTGTTCCGCCACGTGCGTATCCTGCCCTACCATGCCTTCATCACCAATAACAACTCGGTGAAACTGAAGACAGCAACCACCGCAACCGAACGTCACCACGAAGTGTGGGTATAACCCGCACGCGCGCGGCCATCGTGGGCAAGTGATATAGCGATCAGGCAAGGCTTACTGGTTTTGCGTTGGCGCGTAGCGCTGGGGCAATGGCTGAATCTCTTGTATCGCCGGGCTAGCCGGTGCCGTGCCGGGCATCACTTGCTGCGGCATTGTCGGCTGCGACAATGAGTTCGAGGGCATACCATAAGGCACCACCGGAGCGCCATTGGGTTTCATTTCCGGAAACGGCATCTCTTGCATTTCCTGCGCTGGCACTTCCTGAGGCATGGACGGGTCTGGCATTACTTGCTGCGGCATGGGCTGCGGCATCATTGGTTGTGGTATTGCCTGTTGTGGAGGCATGGGTTGGACCTGCTGTGGTATTACCTGTTGTGGCACCACCTGCCCCTGAAACCGTGGATCTGGCATTACCTGTTGTGGCGGCATGGGCTGCGGCATGGGTTGCACCTGCTGCGGCATGGGCTGTACGGGCATGGGTTGTACGGGCATGGGTTGTACTGTCACACCACCTTGAGGCATTCTTGCACCTGGCGCTGCCATAGGATGCGCCGTTACAACCGGCATCGTGCCTGCAACTGGCGCAGGAACCATCATTGGTTGCCCGGCTGATTCTGGCCGCTGATAAATCACCGACGGAGTGGGCTGACGATTAACGCGTCGCGGCGCGTGTCTGGCTGCAGGTTCCTCTTCGTAACGCTGTCTGGGTCGGTAGGGATCTTGTTCCTGATACTGTCCAGATTCCTCCCGACGTGGCTGCTGCTGCATCTGCCGCTGCTGGGTTTCTGCCTTCATTTGCTCTTCACGCTGCGCCTGCTCTGCCCGCTCTGCTCTGGCTCTTTCTTCTCGCAACGCATCTGCTTTCAGCCGTTCCTGCCGAACCCTTTCCTCTTCTGCTGCTTTGGCCTGCTTTTTCTTGGCCAGTGCCTCCAGATCATCCCCTTTGCCGTTGCCATTGCTGGCCACTTCCTTGCCCTTATCGTCTTTCTTGACCGGATTGGCAATCGTCCAACCCTGAGCACTCATACAGTCAGAAAAACGCCCTACCATTTGCGCATTCTTATCCTCTTCACTGCCACCACCGGGAAGCAATCGAGTGACATCCAGTTCGGCTGCCGTTTGGCAGAGGCTGCGCTGTGAAACATAACGCTGCTGCAGGCTGGTTTGGTCATGGCATGCCGCGGCCAAACAGACTGTACCTGTCATCAGTAGAAATCGGTACATCAGGACTCCCCGTGAAAAAATGCGCGGATACCCACCTCATCCAGTTCTTTTTGTTCTTTGTCTGCCTGTTTTTTTGCCTCACGCGCCAGATAGCGTTCGAGAGAAATCTCATATTTCTTCAAGTCGGCAAACTTCAGCATAATCTTGTCCGACACCTGCCGCATTTCCTGCTCCACCAGCAGAATCCGCGCCGCCAGCTCTTTCTGTTTCTGCTTAATGACTTTTGAGAAATCGCCAAAGAACCCTCGAAGCTCCGCCAGTTCACTGGCCGTTTTAATCTCGTGTTGCAGCTGATCATTCAGTGCCGCTACCCGTGCCGCATAGCCTTCACGGCGCTCTTCCAATACCACCATTTCGCGGCGCAGCGCATCCAGCTCGCGTTTTTGAATACGAATCAGTGTTTTCAAACTTTTCATTCGCTACACTTTTATTTGCCGCCTGTTAAGGCCTGCCGCCAATTCGCAATGCCCAGCACCTGAGCCAATAAATCATAGCCCTCTTCCAGCGTTGCTTTCTCCTCGCGCCGCTGGCGAATAAAATCCTCGATCAACGGGAAATACTGAATGGACTGATCGACCTCGCGGTCACTGCCGCGGCGATAAGCGCCCAAGCGGATCATCTCTGCCATATCGGTGTAAGTGGATACCAGCTTGCGCGCCATCATGATGAGGTTATTTTCTGCCTCGTCGTTACAATCCGGCATGGTCCGCGATACGCTCTTGAGAATATCAACCGAAGGATAGCGTCCGCGTTGTGCAATATCGCGGCTGAGTACAATGTGTCCATCCAAAATCCCGCGCACCGCATCCGATACCGGTTCGTTCGTATCATCGCCTTCCACCAGTACCGAAAATAAACCGGTAATGGTTCCCTGCCCCACGAGTCCCGGCCCGGCCCGCTCCAGCAATTGCGGCAACTCGGCAAATACCGTTGGCGTATAGCCTTTGGTAGTCGGCGGCTCACCGGCAGAAAGTCCGATTTCACGCTGTGCCATGGCAAAGCGCGTCACGCTATCCATCAAGCACAGCACATTCTTGCCCTGATCGCGGAAATATTCACAAATAGCGAGCGTCATATAGGCAGCCTGACGGCGCATCAATGCCGATTCACTGGACGTGGCCACCACCACCACCGAACGGGCGAGGCCTTCTTCTCCCAAATCGTCTTCGATGAACTCCTGCACCTCGCGCCCGCGTTCGCCCACCAGACCGATCACATTGACATCGGCCTTGGAGTAACGCGCCAGCATCGACATGGTGATCGACTTACCCACGCCGGAACCCGCAAAAATACCCATCCGCTGTCCCAAACAGCATGTGAGAAAGGTATTGAGCACTTTGATACCCAGATCAATCTTGCCGCCAACACGCGCGCGCTTGCTGGCTTGCGGTGGTGATGCACGCAGCAAATAGTCTACACCGCCTACAGGCAATGGCCCCTTGCCATCAATGGGATTGCCCATCGCATCGACAATGCGCCCCAGCCATGCTTCACAGGGCTGCACCGACGAATCATACTGGTCGAGCACCACGTCTGCCCCTGGCCCCACGCCCTCCAGTGAGTGAAATGGCATCAAGAGCGCCGTATCATCACGAAATCCTACCACCTCGCACAATACATCGCGCCGCTTGCTGGAACTGCCCAGAATGCGGCAGCGCGAGCCGATTTTCAGCACCTGCTCGATGCCGGAACACTCCGCAAGCAGCCCTTTTACAGCCGTAATTTTTCCTGATATTCGATAGGGTTGCAGCCTGTCCAAATCATGCCCAAACCGCTCCAGTGCCGACGTAGTCATAGACGCCCTTCTTGGTGTTATGCTTTTATTTTGAACGATTATACTGCCGCAATGCACTCAAAATCCAGCAATTTCTATTGCGGCTCTTTTTTACCAGACGCCCGCTGCAGCGCGGCAAATTTGCCCCAATCCCCTCCAAAATAAGGGTATACTGGTCTTTTTTAACTTTTGTGATTGTTAATCTTTTCGATTAATACTATATTAACGATTAGAAGGTTAATAATTCATTAAAAGCGGGGTTTACCAACTATGCGTGTGTTGTTAGTAGAAGACGATCCATCAACCGCCAAAGCCATTGAGCTGTCGCTAGCGTCCGAGGGCATCATTTGTGATACCGCTGAGCTGGGTGAAGAAGGCTTGGAAATTGGCAAAATCTACGATTATGACATCATCATTCTCGATCTGATGCTGCCTGATATTGATGGATACGAAGTGCTTCGCCGCTTCCGCGCCGCCAAAATTACTACCCCGATCCTCATTCTGTCTGGTCTTTCTGGCCCCGATCAGAAAATTAAAGGGCTGGGCTATGGTGCTGACGATTACCTGACCAAGCCCTTCAATAAGGGCGAATTAATTGCGCGTATTCAGGCTGTTGTTCGTCGCTCTAAAGGGCATTCTGAATCCATCATCCGTACCGGTAAGCTGACCGTGAATCTGGACACCCGCTCGGTAGAGGTGGATGGCCGTCCGTTGCACCTGACCAGCAAGGAATATGGTATTCTGGAACTGCTGAGCCTGCGCAAAGGCTCTACCCTGACCAAGGAAATGTTCCTCAACCACCTGTATGGTGGCATTGACGAGCCAGAATTGAAAATCATTGACGTGTTTGTCTGCAAACTGCGCAAAAAGCTTCAGGAAGCTTCTGGTGGCGATAACTATATCGAAACCGTGTGGGGCCGTGGCTATGTGCTGAAATCGCCAGAGGGTGCGGAGGCGCAAGCGGCGGACAAGGCAAAAAAGTCGAAGAAAGTTGAAGAACCAGCTTAATCTTTCTTCAACGGGAATATGTAAAAAGGGGGCAAATAGCCCCCTTTTTTAATGTTCGTTTTTATGCCGCACAGCGCGCTAAATATAGCCCTAACTAAGGGTGAAGATACCGTTCTCTTCAGCAAAACGCTTATACATATTGGTCAGCCCCATGGTATTTTCTGCGCTGCCAAGGAATAAAAATCCGGGCGGATTGGTGACTCTTGCAATCTGCTCCAGGACTTTGGTTTTGGTCGGCTCATCAAAATAGATCAGCACATTGCGGCAAAACACGAAGTCAAACTTACCAAATGTGGCCGGACTGTTGAGCAGGTTGTGGGTATCAAACTTCACAAACTTCTTCAGCGCATCGCTAATCTGCCAGTGATTGTCCGGCGCCTGCGTGAAGTATTTGATCATCATTTGAATCGGCAGGCCGCGTTGGATTTCAAACTGCGAGTAAAGCCCCTGCTTGGCTTTCTCCACCATCTTATCGCACAAATCCGTTGCCAGAATTTCAAAGCCATAGCCCGGATGTTTAGCCAATGCCTCCTGAAGACAGATCGCCAGTGAATACGGTTCTTGTCCGGCAGAGCAGGCCGCACTCCAGATGCGGAAAGTTTTAGGCGTAGGGTTCGCCGCCAGCAGCGCCGGAAGCACCGACGCTTTCAGACGTTCAAACGGTTTGTTATCACGAAAGAACATTGTCTCATTGGTGGTCATGGCCTGCACCACCTCATAGATCAGCACCTGATCGTTGGTGGTGCGGATTTTCTTGATCAGATCATCCACCGTTTCGATATTGTGGCTGCGCGCAATCGGCTGCAGGCGGCTCTCCAACAAATACACCTTGTCTTTTGTCAAAGACAGGCCCGACTTTTCCTTCAGAATATCGCTGATATAGTTGAAATCGACGTCCTGCATGACCTACCTTTTCAATGCGCTGCGTATATAGTTTGAGATATCGTCTAAAGCCAACACCTCTGTGCATAGATTCGCCTGCGTTACCGCCCGCGGCATCCCCCAAACCACGCAGGTCGCTTCATCCTGCGCAACCACGGTACCGCCTTGGCCAACGATAGTATGTGCACCATTCTTACCATCGCTGCCCATCCCCGTGAGCACCACTCCAAGCAAATGCCCGCGGTAAATAGCCGCCAGCGCATCAAACATCGGATCTGCTGCAGGACGGCAGAAATTCACCGGCGGATCCTGACTCAGGGTTATTTTTAATCCCGCGCCGCTGGTCACCGGAATCATATGATAGTCGCCGGGCGCAATATAAAATGTTCCTGCCTCCACCGCCATCCCGTGCGATGCTTCCACCACTTTGCATCCGGTATCTTTGGTGAGATGCTCCGCCAGCAGCGCCGTAAATTTCGGTGGCATATGCTGCGTAATAAATACGGGCACAGGCAGGACTACTCCCTTCAATCCGGATAACACAATCGTCAACGCCTTAGGCCCACCTGTTGATGACGCAATCGCAATCGCTTTAACATCCTGTTTGGGCATCTTCCAGCTACCAGCAACGCGGTTAGTTTCTGGCGATGCGGCTGGCGCTTTTGGTGTTATCTGCGCGGGCTTTTTTGCGCCGCCAAGCGCTTTCACTTTGTTCATTAATTCACGATAAAAATCATCCAGAGCTTCACGATTCTCGCGGGAACTGGGCTTGGGAACGTAGTCCGATGCGCCCAGTGACAGCGCTTCCAAACTGATGCTGGCATTGCGCTCCGTGAGTGTAGAAGCCATAATCACTTTTGTCTTGGGTGACGCCTGAAGCAGTTTCGGCAATGCGGTGATGCCATCCATGTTCGGCATTTCGATGTCCAGAATCAGAACGTCGACATCATAATCCTTCACCATGTTCAGAGCCATCTCACCATCGCTGGCGGTCGCCACCACAGAAATTTCCGGATCATCCTTCAGTGCCCGCGCCATCAACCCGCGCACAATCGCGGAGTCATCAACCAGCATGACTCTGATAGCGGGCTGACCGGAGCCCATGGCGTTTGCTGCGCTGATGGTTGTCATGATTCTCCCTACAGAATACCGAGCTGTTCCAGCTTGCCGCGAATGATATCCTCATCAAACGGCTTCATGACATACTCATTGGCGCCAGCCATAATGGCTTCCTGAATGCGCCCGAATTCGGTTTCGGTGGTACAGAAGATAACTACCGGCTGATCACCCCCTTCCAGCGCCCGCAATTCTTTCAGAAATTGCAGACCATCCATCACGGGCATATGCCAGTCCAGCATAATCAGAAATGGGTATCCTTTTTTGCACACCTCCAGCGCCTGCGCGCCATCTTCGGCTTCGCTTGCAACGAATTGCAACCCTTCAAAAATACGGCGTGATACCTTCCGTACAATTTTGGAATCGTCTACAATCAAAACGGTTTTTGCTGTATCGTTCATAACCCCTCAAAACGTTAATCTGGATGGTTTATTTTGCATATGCTACCGGTCGATGTTGACCACACGCTCAACATCAAGAATGACAAGCAATTCCTTGTCGAGTTTGAAAACACCGGCAGACAATTCGCGCCAGGATTCTTTCAGGTTGGCAGGGACGCGCTCTAACTTCTGCAACGGCAGATTCATCACATCTCCCACGCGATCTACCAGCAGGCTGTAAAGCTCGTGCTTATATTCCACCACCACGCTCATCATCTGCAACAGATCTTCACATGGCTTGCCGCCCAGACGCACCCGCATATCAATGGCAGTCACTATGCGCCCACGCAGATTTAGCGAGCCGGCAATCACCGGCGAAGTCAGCGGCACATTCGCAATGCGCTGACGCCGCAGCACGTCTTGCACTGCCAACACCGAAATACCGAACATCTGCTCGCCCACCCACATGGTCACAAACTCCTGCTCGCCGGAAGCAAAAGCCGTCAGGTTGGGCCTCAGAGAATCAAGCGTCGTTAGTTCCTTACTCATTATGCCGACTCCGTAACTGCGCGAAGTTGCTTGTCAATAGCGCGAATGAGGGATTCGCGGTCCGTTTTCAGAATGAACTCATTGATGCCAACACTGTTGCCCTTATCGATAAATCGCTGATTGATCGTTGAGGTGAATGCGATGATGGGAATGTGATCAAGCTCCGTATGCTGACGCAATCGCTCTGACAGCTGGAATCCATCAATTTCCGGCATCTCAATGTCGGTGACAATGACATCGATTGGTCTGCGCGACCCCACAATGGCATCATATGCCTCCAGCGGCGACGCAAAGTCGGTTACCTTATAACCAAAATTCTCCAGATACGGCACGGTGAGTTTGCGGAAGAACATGCTGTCTTCCACCAGCACCAGATGGCAATCCTCCGGCGGCGCAATATCCAGATCGGTCAGCCGTATATCGCCAATCATGCCGCGCAACAAATACCCCACATCCACCACATCGGTGGTTTTGCCCTGAATAACCATGCTGCCCAGATAGGCCTCATGATCGGATGCAAGTTTTACCTGCAGGGTAGACTCTGCAATATCGAGAATCCGATCAACCACCAAACCAACGGTGCGGCCATCATAGGTGAACACCACCACTTCGCAGGTGCCTTCTGCCGGGATCTCATTACAATGCAGCGTACTCAGTCGCATCAGCTCCCCGCGATACTGCACCACCGGCTGATCGCCTGAGAACTCAATCTTCGACACGTCAATTTCTTCCAGCCGCGACACCAGTTCCAACGGCACCGCTTTGGGCGCGCCATCTCCGGCATTGAACAGCAGGAAGTTCATGCGGTTGAGCCGCTTGTCTGCCGCATCGTCTTTCTTGTTCGCGCGCGCCGTCTGTTCCACATCCCCCACCAGCCGCGACAGGCTATTGGGATCGAGAATCATGATAACGCTACCATCACCCAGAATCGTATTGCCCGAGTAAACAGACACCTGCTTCAACAGCTCGGACACAGGCTTGACCACAATCTCTTCGGTATCAAAAATACGATCAACAATAATACCAAATGGCGTCTCACCCACTTTGCACACCACGATGAATTTCTCATCGGCACGCTTACCTGTTGGCTCTTCCGCTGCCTTTTGCACTTCTGGCAGCTGCAACACATCCGACAGAGAAATGAGCGGCAACAGCTGATCGCGCAAGCGCAACACCGCCGCCTCAGCAATCGTCTCAATCTTGCTCTCGGAATCCGCAGCCGTTCGCACCAGCTCCAGCACGCTGATCTGCGGAATAGCAAAGCGGCGCGTGCGGGATTCAACAATCAGCACCGACACAATCGCCAACGTGAGTGGGATCTTGATCAGGAAGGTAGAGCCAGAACCAGGAACCGAATTCAACTCCACGGTACCACCGATTTTTTCAATATTGGTGCGCACCACATCCATGCCCACACCACGGCCAGACACGCTGGTCACTTTCTCTGCCGTGGAGAAGCCAGCCTTAAAAATAAACTGCATAATCTGTTGATCGGACATGCCGCTGATTTCATCTTCCGTAGCAATGCCATTTTCGATAGCTTTCTGCTTCACCCGCGCAATATTGACGCCGCGACCATCATCTGAAATCTCGATGATAATGTGCCCGCCCTCATGGAATGCGCGCAGCAACACCGTGCCCGTTTCACTCTTACCCGCCGCCAGACGGTCAATCGGCCCTTCCAGCCCATGATCGCACGAATTGCGCACCATGTGCGTCAACGGATCTTTGATAAGCTCCAGAAGCTGACGATCCAGTTCGGTCTCAGCGCCTTCCATACGCAGCTCGATTTTTTTGCCCAACTCGATGGACAGGTCGCGGATCAAACGCGGGAATTTCGACCACGCATTGCCAATGGGCTGCATCCGCGTCTTCATGACACCTTCTTGCAGCTCCGTCGTAATACGACTCAAATGCTGCAACGGCGCTTTGAGTTCCTGATCATCGCGATTACGAACAATCTGCAACAGCTGGTTACGGGCGAGCACCAGCTCTCCCACCATCTGCATCAGATTTTCCAATACATCGAGATTGACGCGAATGCTCTGATTGGCCAGACCCGCGCCGCCGTCCTTGTCTTTATCTTTGGCGTCAGCATTCAACCCCTGCTTGATCGCGCTCTTCTTGGCTTCTTCGGAAATATCTGCCTGCGCCGCACGCGGCTTGGCCGAAGGCTTCACCGGCTCTACCGGCTTCATCTCACGACTTGAAGAAGCCTCCACCGGCTCGGACTCATCTTCTCCAGCATCTGCATAGGAAGCCGCATCCGGCGCGGCCACGCCGCCATCAACCGTTACCACCGCTTCATTGAAAGCCCGCTCCAACGCATCCAGCTCATCCTGCGTTAACCCGCCTTCGCTCTCCGGCGGCTTGATGCCCGGATTGGCCACCGGTTTTTCGGCCGGCGCATCACCTGCCGGAGCAGCCACCTTGCCATCGGCATAGGCGTTCAAGCGGTCAATCAGATCCTTGTCGCTTCCCTGCGGCTCTTCACCATGCTCGGTAAGGTAATCAATCAGCCCCTTAATACAGTCAATCGCTTCCAGAATGATCGAAATCGTATCAGGGCGCACTTCAATCTGATTATCGCGAATCTTGCCCAGCACATTCTCACCCGCATGCGCCACCGATTCCAGACGCGGCAGCCCTAAAAAGCCGCACGTCCCCTTAATCGTGTGCACTAAGCGGAAAATATTACCAAGAATTGCCGCATCATTCGGGTTCTGTTCCAGCTTCACCAGCTCCAGATCCAATACCGCCAAACTTTCCGATGTTTCAGTGATAAACTCACTGATCAGATCATCCATGTGGCCCTCCCTTAAGCTCTTAAGGATGTAGTAGTCTCAAGCATAGGATTATTACGATTAGCAACCCAGAAGGCAAATCTTTATTTGCCGAACTGGCATAGCAGAATCATAATATAGCGTAACAATAGATTGTGTGTCAGACTTGCTATGCGAACGAATGTGCGGGTACAGCCTCTTCAACCAGCGCCTGCTCTGCCTCAATCAGACAGTGCTCGGCGTCCAGATTAAAGGTCAATGCCACACCAATTTCATCCGCCAGTTTTAATGTGAGTGCCAACTGTGCCGTTTTGGGTGTCAGATTGCTTAACTCCGACTCACGGCGCAGCACGCGCAGAATATCATCATCCATTTTGATCATCGGGCCGGTCAGATCCAGCGACACACGACGAGACGCCCCCGGTTTTTCTGACATCCGAATGGCAACCGTGCCCCCCTTGATCAGAATTCCCGAAGCAATAATCAGCAAGTTGAGAATCAGGCGCGCCAACTTATGGCTGACCGACACAGTGCCGCTGCCCAGATGTGCATCCGGCCAATCAATTTTAATGCGGGTGGAGGAGAAAAAATCCTCAATAATCTGACGCTTCTCCTCAAGACAGGCTTCGCCATGATCATTAATCCGGCCATAGGCCTGACGATAGAACTGCAGGCGATGCACCGCTTCACTGGCGCTGTTGAGCACCAGCTGCATGGCCTCATTTTGCATGTCAAATCCCTCTTCTTCGAGGAATTCTGCGCCGTTGTTCACAGCTCCAATCGGACCGGTTAAATCATGGCACAGGCGGGTACACAGCAACTCGGCTAACTTCAGCTCTGAAAACATAGATTCTCCCATTGCGTCTTCATCACACTCTTTTTCATTACCTGTCATCTAACCATAAAAAGATAAAGAAAGTGTAAAGATTGGATGAATCGCTGTTTATTAAGCCAATAACCTATACAAAAGCACGGATATTTCGGCTCAACTGCGCATCACGGTGGATATAGACATTCATCAATAATCCCATGCCCATCATGGTTGCCAGCATCGAGCTGCCGCCAAACGACAGGAACAACAGCGGCACCCCAACCACCGGCACCAACCCCATCACCATGGCAATATTGATAAATAAATGCGCAAAAATCATGGCCGCCAGCCCCGCTGCCACCAGCGACGCAAAGCGCTCTCTGGGCCGCGCTGTCAAAGCGGTGGCATATCCCAACAGTCCGGCAAACAAAATCAGCACCACTGCGCTACCCGCAAACCCAAGCTCTTCTGCCAGCATCGTGAAAATAAAATCGGTCTGCTTCTCGGGCAGGAAGTCTAGCTGGCCTTGCGATCCCTGCAAAAAGCCCTTACCCCAAAAGCCTCCCGATCCAATCGCAATCATCGACTGAGTGATATTATAGCCTGCCCCCAGCGGGTCTTGCGAGGGATCAAGAAATGTCATAACGCGTTGTTTCTGATAATCATGCATGAAGTGCCAGCCAATCGGCGCCGCCATCAGCACAAGCGCTATCAGCCCTGCAAAATAATACCAGCGCACTCCGGCCATAAACGCCACCACCACAGCAATAAAACTCACAATCGTCGCTGTCCCCAGATTAGGCTGTTTGAGAATCAGCAATGCCGGCACAGCAATCATCAAAGCCGGGGGCAACAGCAGCATGGGGTGCCCCAAATCATTCACATGCGTAAAATGGAAATAGCGTGCCAGTGCTAATATCAATGCCAGCTTCATAAACTCCGATGGTTGCAGATTAAAGAATCCCAGATTAATCCAGCGCTGCGCCCCCATGCCCACATAACCGCCAATCTCAACCACCAGCAGCAACACAACACACAGCGCATAAATGGGATACGCAAAGCGCACATAAGCAGAAAGAGGAATAATGCACATCAGCAGCATCAGAATCAGGCCCATACCATAGCGAATCAGGTGTGGCTGACACCACGGAACCATCGAACCTCCAGCGGCAGAATACTGCATCAAAATACCAATGACACCAAGGCCGAGAATGCACCCCATCATGACCCAGCTCATTTGTCCCAGCTTGCTGAAAGGAGAATTATTTCTTCGAATCATATTACCCCCTGTAACGCCGTGGGTTTGCGGCATCCAGCTGCTGCACCTTCAGCAGCACATCCTTGGCTACCGGTGCAGCCGCCGAAGCGCCACCACCACCATGTTCTACCAATACGGAGCAGACAAATCGTGGATTATTCACCGGTGCATAACCAACAAATAATGCATGGTGACGATAGCGCCACGGGATGGTTTTCTGGTCAACGCCACGTTGCGCAATATGCCGCACCTGCGACGTTCCCGTTTTGCCGCCCATACTAAAACCACCTTCTGCAATACGGTGCGCATAGGCCGTCCCAAACGGACTATTGGACACATCGTCCATGCCTTCCATCACCAGATTCAAGTACGAAGTATCAATATCGAGTTTATCCCATTCTGGCGTGGATACCTCTACCGGAATCAGGGTAGGCTTTACTTTGTTTCCGCCATTCACCATCCGCGATAGCATGATCGCCAGCTGCATCGGCGAACTGAGTACATATCCCTGACCAATCGATGCGTTAATAGTATCGCCTCCTACCCACGGTTGTTTGAGCGTTTCTCTTTTCCAGTCCGGATCGGGGATAACGCCGGGTTTCTCACCATGAATACCAAGGCCACTCTTCTCTCCCAGACCAAGATCCCGCGCCATTTTGGTAAAGGGTTCAATTCCTATCTGTTGTGCGACATGATAGAAAAACGTATCGCAGGATTGCGCGACTGCAGACCTGACCGTCATATGCCCATGCCCCCCGGGCTTCCAGCAGTTAAAGCGGTGCGAGCCAAGAAAGAAATAGCCCGGACAAAAGAAGCTGGTATTGAGATTGATGGCACCTGCTTTCAACCCGGCAAGCCCAACCAGCATTTTGAACGTAGAGCCGGGCGGATACAGGCCGGACAGTGCTTTATTCAACAGCGGGTTTTTTTCGTTGGCCAGCAGCTCATTCCAATAATTACTGGTGATGCCAAGGCTGAAGCTATTTGGATCAAATGCAGGCATCGACACCAACGCCAGCACTTCGCCAAAGATGGCATCCATTACCACCACCGCGCCACTTTCTTCACCCATGCGCTCGGCAGCAAATTGCTGCAATTCTGTATCGATCGTGAGGCGAACTTTCTCTCCGGGGGTGCTGCTCTGGCTGGCCAGCTCGCGCACGGCAATGCCGGATACATTGACCTCCAGCTGGCGGGTGCCCGGTTTTCCCTGCAGGCGGTTTTCCAGCAGCAGCTCGGTTCCACTTTTGCCAATTTTAAATTCGGGCAGCCGGAAAAGTGGCTTGGACTCATCCATCTCTTTTTCCGATACGCGCCCTACATAGCCAATCAGATGGGACGCTTTATCGACCAGCGGATAAGAGCGCAATTGCCCTTCTTCAATGTAGACCCCGGGCAGGTCCGGCATGTGGAATTCAATGCGCGTCACTTCGTCCCACGTTAAATAGTCCGCCAGCAACAGCGGCTTACGATTACGCGTATTCTTCACTTCCTGACGCAGTCGGTTTGATTTTTCCGGACTCCATTTGAGCAAATCCCGAATCCGGTCAAAACTCTTGAGCGCATGCTCGCGATTCTCACGTTCAATAAACAGCCGGTAATTCACCTTGTTTTCTGCCAGCGCTACCCCATCACGCCCGATCAGTTCACCGCGTGGCGGCGCAATCAGCTGCACTTTGATCCGGTTGCCGTCCGCCTGCGTTTTATACAGATCAGACTTCACAAATTGCAGGTAATATAGCCGACTGAGCAGGCCACCAACGGCAGCCACCTGCACGCCTGAAATCAGGAACATGCGTCGCGACATCATGCGTTGCTGAAGATCGCTTGGCTGCACAGAAAAACCTTAATAGCTAACGATTGGTGCGGCGATTATAACGCCTGCTAGCGAACCTGCAAGGCGGGGAGTTTCACATAGAGTATATTACAGCCAACATGGCATAATGGATAGATAATCCAGTTCAGCAGCACCATCAGAAACATCGCCAGAATATCCCCATGATGGTCAAAAAACACATTCATGATGCTCCACGTCATCACAACCAGCGTCAGCGTGGTAATGGCAAAACCAGCCCATACCACCCAGAATTGATGTGCCGTAATAAATCGGCGGCACACGGTCACGACAATCCGAATTAACAGGAACGATAGTGCACTGACTCCCATCGGAAAGCCGACCATGATGTCCTGAATCAGCCCGGCGACGAACAGGAGAATAAACGGCAGCACATTGGGACGAAACAGCGACCAGTAATAGACAACCATCCAGGAGAAATAGATCTGTGGCATCGATTGCAGTGGGACAAAAAACGGCGTCCCCGACATCACCACCGTCAGCAACAACAACAGCGACGGCGCAGACTTCGAGCCCCAAATACGTGTCTGGTCAGTAATACTTAGCATCAGTGATCGGAATCGTTACCAGATTCCACCCGTTCAGAAAAATCCACCACGCGCACAAAATGCAAGGTAGAGAAATCCACCAGCGGGCGCACACGCCAGTGTCCATCGCTTTCAGCAAATACCTTGCCAACCATCAAGCCGGAGGGAAACACATCGCCATCACCGGTGGTGATCACTGCTTCTCCCAGTTCCGGGTTCTGTTTGCCATACGCAAAGCGCAGATGCGGCAATTCACTCTGATCGCCCGCCAATACCGACTTGAGGCCACTGGACTGCGCCATCACCGGAATGCGGGAATTCATATCCGTCAGCAGCAACACCCGGGAGCTATTCTTGCCAACCGTGGCAACCCGTCCTACCAACCCGAATTCATTGATCACCGCCTGATAGGGTTTTACCCCTTGCTCGGAACCGGCACTGATGACCACCTGATTGGCAAAAGGACCATTCATCTGCCCCACCACGCGAGCGCTGATATAGGCGGTGGCATGCTGCGGATGATACCGCATCAATCCCCGCAGCGCAGAATTTTCTACTTCCAGCGCATGAGCGGCCTGTTGCCACTGCATCAGGCGGGCATTCTCATCCCGCAGCCGTCTATTTTCTGAATAGACCGAGAAGACATCTTCAGTTGCAGCCACAAGCCCGCGCACCGTCTGCACAGGCGCGGACACAATCTCAACAACCGGAACCAACGCATCGGTCAGCGCCATGCGCAATATCGTCGATACACCATTTTCCGTTCGTTCCATAAAGAGCAGCAGCACCGAACACGCCACCAAAGCAGCGATCAGCATGCGTTGAAGAAAAGGTTTTATAGGAATCGCAACATCAATGCCTTTGGAACGGAATACAGACACAACACACCCTTCACGTTTTTTGCTGCATACGCTTTTAAGATACCACAATGAGAAACAAGGGAAAATAGTTTTCTTTTCACAGGTTTATGCTGCGATGCCTGCCGGCTCATTCCTGCTCTGTGTCATCTGCGTTGCAGTGTGGCACAGCGCCTTGGGATTGTCGATAGCATCACGACGTTTATCCACCTCAAATTCGCAACGAAAATCGGCGTCAATCACGTCTGACTTCTGGATAAAATCTGCGGATGGATGCGCCCTGCCCGCCAGATACCGGACAAGGCTGCGCCGTGGTACCTGTTATCGCTTGCGATAATTTGGACGGATTCACTGATGCTTGAACAGCACATGTTTGAAGGTTTCCGGCTCTTCCAGCACCCGCCCCGTACCCAGCGCCACGCAGGAAAGCGGGTCTTCCGCACGGAACACCGGCAGGCCGGTTGCTTCTGAGAGCACCAGATCCAGATTATGCAGCAATGAGCCGCCACCGGTTAGCACAATGCCCTTATCTACGATATCGGAGGACAATTCAGGTGGTGTGCATTCGAGCGCCACCTTAACGGCTTCGATAATCTGACTGACAGGTTCGGCAAGGCTTTCCGCAATCTGATATTCAGACAGCGTCAATTCTTTGGGAACGCCGTTCATCAGGTCGCGGCCTTTGATTTCAATCAGCTTGCCATCGCCCGATTCCGGTACGCAGGCGGCACCGATTTCTTTTTTGATGCGCTCTGCCGTGGTTTCGCCAATCAGCAGGCTGTGGTAGCGGCGAATATACGAAATGATCGCCTCATCCATTTTGTCGCCACCCACACGGGCCGAACGGGCATACACAATGCCACCCAGCGACAGTACCGCCACTTCCGTGGTGCCGCCGCCAATATCTACAATCATGGAACCGGTTGGCTCAGTCACCGGCAACCCGCCGCCAATGGCCGCAGCCATCGGCTCTTCAATCAGATACACATCGCGCGCACCGGCATTTTCTGCGGCTTCCTGAATGGCGCGGCGCTCTACCGGCGTCGAACCGGAAGGCACACAAATAATGATCAGCGGACCCGTGAAGGTACGGCGATTATGCACGCGGTGAATGAAGTGTTTGATCATTTCTTCTGCGGTGCGGAAATCGGCAATCACCCCATCTTTGAGCGGGCGGATAGCATCGATTTTCTCGGGCGTGCGGCCCAGCATCAGCTTCGCCTGATTGCCAAACGCATAGGGCACCAGCTGGCCTTTTTCTTCTTTCATTGCCACAACGGATGGCTCATTCAACACAATGCCGCGCCCTTTAACAAACACCAGGGTATTCGCGGTTCCAAGGTCAATGGCCATATCTTCCGACATCAGGCCAAACAAACGTCCAAACATGTACCTTTCCTCATTCCAAGCGAGTTATTACACTGCTTGCTCTGCCGCTTGCTGAATTTCTGTGGCGTCATCCATCTGCGTGTAGTGTGATAGTTGACGTGATTGAATGACCTCCAACTTACACAGTGCGTTAATATAAGCAAGCGCTGATGCAACCAATGTGTCTACATCGGCGCCATGACCATTGACCGTCATCCCGTTTCGCTCCAGCCGCACCGTCACTTCTGCCTGAGCATCCGTGCCTTTGGTGACAGCATGCACTTGGTAAAGCTCTAAAACGCAGTCTCCCGCGTCTGGCACCAGCCCCTTAATGGCTCTGAATATGGCGTCCACGGGTCCGTTGCCTTCCATTTTAATTTGACGATCCTGACCATCTATACACAGGGTCAACCGCGCCATTTGCGGTCCGTCGCTGCCACATTCCACCTGCAGACCGATAAATTGTACCCGTTGATTGGCCGCAAACGCATCCGTATCCACGAGCGAAATGATATCTTCGTCGAAAATTTCTTTCTTTTTGTCGGCAAGTTCCTTGAAGCGGTTGAAGGCGTCTTCCAGCGCATTATCACCCAGCTTCAAATTAAGCTCAGCCAGTTTTTCCTTAAAGGCGTGACGGCCCGAATGTTTGCCCATCACCAGATTCGAGCGTGTCAGACCAATCGATTCCGGCGTCATAATCTCATAGGTGCCGCTGTGTTTGAGCATGCCATCTTGGTGAATACCCGATTCATGCGCGAAGGCATTCGCCCCCACAATCGCCTTGTTCACCTGCACGCTTTGCCCCGTGATCGACTGAATCAGGCGCGATGCACGCATGATCTGCGTGGTATCGATGTTGCACTCCAGGCCATACTGATCCTTGCGCGTTTTCAGCGTCATCACCACCTCTTCCAGCGACGTATTGCCCGCACGTTCGCCGATACCGTTGATGGTCAATTCTGCCTGACGCGCACCGGCTTTCAGCGCTGCCAGCGTATTGGCTGTGGCCAGCCCAAGGTCGTTTTGTCCGTGGAAAGAGAAAATCGCTTTATCGGCATTAGGCACCTTGCCCATCACATGCGTAAACATATTCGCCACCGATTCCGGCGTGCCATACCCCACCGTATCCGGCAGGTTGATGGTGGTAGCCCCCGCAGCAATGGCCATTTCCACGGCGCGGCACAAATAATCCAGATCACTGCGCGTGGCATCCATCGCCGACCATTCCACATTATCCGTGAAGCGGCGCGCCAGTTTCACCGTATCGGTGATGATGGTAAGCACCTGCTCTTTGGTCAACTTGAACTGATATTGCAGGTGAATGTCGCTGGTGGAAATGAATGTGTGAATGCGTCCGCGCTTGGCCGGTTTAATCGCCTCTGCGGCGCGCTCAATATCGGCCTGTTTTGCACGGGCAAGCGAACACACCACTGCATTCTTCGTCACTTCGGCAATCGCTTTCACCGACTCGAAATCGCCGACCGAAGCCATGGCAAAACCGGCCTCAATCACATCGACGCCCATCGAATCCAGCACCTCGGCAACCCGCAGTTTCTCATCGCGCGTCATCGACATGCCCGGCGACTGTTCGCCATCACGCAAGGTGGTATCAAAAATAATGATTCGGTTACTCATATGCAGCCCCATTGTTGCTTCTGCGTTATGTACAATTACCTCAACGTTTAACGCCGGCATCTCCTTTAGCCGGCCCTGCCCCTGCCACCTGTTGCACCGATAGCGACGGAACATCAAGCCCCAGCTCTTGTTTCAAATACGCGATCTTCAGCCCGCGCTCCTCCGTCGTATCATTGTCACTCAGTTTACGCGTCACCTCCGGTAGCGTATCGTGCCGGTCACCTGCCACCAGCGCATAGCGACCATCCGCCCATTGCGGCAGGGTGCCGGTTGCACTCTGCACCACCATCCGCCCCGAGAACCCGCCACTGCGTAAGCTGTGACGAATATCCGACCCACGAATCCGCTCCGACAGGCCGTAATCGCACAAGACACCGTCAGCTTTCTGCGCGGATGACCGGATTGCCGCCGCCAGCGCATCTTCGTGCCGTACCACCATGAAGCGTCCGCTTTGTTCGTGGCCAACCACCTCATCTTCACTCAACATCTGTTCAGATGTGGTCATGGCAATCGCTTCATCCCAGAACAGAATTTTCTGAGCCACCGGAATACCGGACTCCGTCAGCACCCGCTCCAGCACATCCAGATAGCGGGGGCTATCATCCACCAGCACCAACCCCCTACCCTGCGGTCGGCCTGCCGTTGCGGATGTGCCAGCGTCGGACATGACTTAGTTCTTTGCTTTATCCACCAGCTTGTTGCGGCCGATCCATGGCATCATGCCACGCAGCTTCGCACCAATTTCTTCAATCGGATGCTTGGCTTCGTTGCGGCGCGTTGCCTTGAAATTCGGGCAGCCGGCTTTATTTTCCAACATCCAGTCGCGGGTGAATCGGCCCGATTGAATGTCTGCCAGCACGCGCTTCATTTCTGCTTTGGTTTCATCGGTAATGATGCGTGGGCCGGTTTTGTAATCGCCATATTCCGCCGTGTTGGAAATCGAATAGCGCATGTTGGCCATGCCGCCTTCGTAAATCAGATCCACAATCAGCTTGGTTTCGTGCAGACACTCAAAATACGCCATTTCCGGTGCATATCCGGCTTCGACCAGCGTTTCAAACCCTGCTTTAATCAGGTGGGTAATACCGCCGCACAATACCGCCTGCTCACCAAACAGGTCGGTTTCGCATTCTTCGCGGAAGCTGGTTTCAATGATGCCGGAACGGCCGCCGCCTACGCCTGAAGCATACGACAGTGCGATCTCCTTGGCATTACCGGTCGCATCCTGATGCACGGCAATCAGGCAGGGCACCCCGCCGCCTTTGACAAACTCACCACGCACGGTATGGCCGGGGCCTTTGGGCGCGATCATATACACATCAAGGTCAGCACGCGGCTCAATCAGGTTGAAGTGAATGTTCAGCCCGTGCGCAAATGCCAGCGCGGCACCTTTTTTCAGATTGTCTTTCAAGTCTTCTACATACATTTCGGCTTGCAACTCATCGGGAATCAGCACCATCACCACATCGGCCCATTTGGCTGCTTCCGCCGGCGTGGTCACGTCAAAACCCGCCGATTTGGCTTTTTCGATGGAGGCCGACCCGAAACGCAGGCCGATTTTCAGATTTTTACATCCGGAATCCCGTAGGTTAGCGGCATGCGCATGGCCTTGGCTACCATAGCCGATAATCGCCACATTTTTGGACTTAATGAGGTTGATGTCACAATCCGAATCATAGTAAACGCGCATGATTTTCTCCTAACATTGAATGCGAAAGCGGTTCCAGACGCAGGGTTATAGCGCTGAACACTCAGGAGAACAAGGATTTTATCAGGCTATTACTCGCCTTTTACCTTCAGTTCCTTGGAATCGATGGGGTCTTTGAGTTTGATATGACCCTTACCCTTCTGGTTCTTCATTCCGGGTAATGGCTTGGGCATGCACCAGGTGTAAGAATTCGGACATTGCATGTGCTTGCGCTGCATATTATCGGGACACGCCACCCCTTTGCCCTCCGCGACATAGTCCGGATTGGCAAGGTCTTTGCGAATCTGCATCACCGAGGCGCGGCAACATTCGCTCAGGCCGCAGCGGCGTTCAAACTCATCATATTCACGAAAATAGACCAGATAGACATCATTATACTGCGTGCCTTCTTCCGCTTTGTAGCCAAGATGCCCCAGCTCCTTGTCTATTTTTGCTGCAGCCTCGTCGGCTTTACGCTTGGCTTCTTTTTCGGGCGTGTTTTTCGGTTTCACCATGCCTGATATCACCGGCTTTGGCCGCTTAGGCGGCGCATCGGGATCGGTTTGCGTTGGCGCGCCTGACATCGATGATCGAGCGTTTGGATTCTCCTGCGCACCCGCCATCATCGGGACAACCATCAGAATACACAGACACAGCACAACGATTGGTTTCACCATGCGACCTCCCAGACCCGTGCAGTCTATCAGGAAATCAAACAAAATTCATCACGAAGTTATGCTAACTGTTGCCCCGGTTATGTCCGGAATCATCGCGCGGGGATGCAGCAGGGAATATGGACGACACATCAGGCCGCTCGGCCAATCTACCGGTAAAGCCTTGAGCAGCCGCGTGTCGCTGGCCAATCGGTATGGATGTTTTTCGGCTTCTGAGGTCTTCCATCAAATCTTCGATCGCAATCTCCGCAATGTCGCTTGGGTAAACCAATCCGGGAGAGAATGGCCTTACACCCATCGCATGAGGAAAAGAAATGTCGTAGATGCGCGGGTTCGAATGTCCCTTCTGATCTATCAACCGATAGCTGGTATCGATATCAATACCGCCGGTCAGGAGAAAATGGTCGTCGCCTTGTTTGATAATCTGTTTTGTTGGGTCAGCCTGAAATTCTGCCAAACCCGTATCGGTTAGAATCTTTGCCATCGCAGGCCTGACTGCACCAGACGCCTTCAATCCTTCAAAGGGAAACTGATCATAGGTAGCAGCTTTCTGACCGCTGCAATCTACAAACATCTTGTAATGTTTTTCTGTTTTGCTACCACCTTTGGTCACTTCAATCCTAACGCCGTCTTTGCCGTGCACATCCTCGTGAACCTTTACATTACCCGCCTCTACCGAAACCTTGCCCGCTTTATGGAGGGCCAGTAATTTTTCAGCAGATTCTACCGGAAGAAACGCCACCAGATTAGATAAAGCCGGACCCACTTCACGACGCAGATACATGTGGTCTTCTGCCGGCATCGACTCTGCATGAAAGTTAAGCGAATACATCAGCTCATCCAGAACCTCTTTCCAATAAATCGGCTTGTCATCGCGAATGGACACGATGGAGGCCTGACGCTCACGTTCCATTAATGCAAACGGGTCTTCATCCGGAACCGGCATACGATGCCGATCCATCACGTCGAAAAACTCCTTAAAGTTCTGACACGCGGCAACCTGTGCAGCAATATCTGGCAACTGATCGCGCATCGTGAGCGTATCGACCAGCACCGGCCGGCAGACCTCTTGAAAATAACGGTCTAACCTCAAAAAACCGTGATCTTTTTCAATCAGCTTATCAATCTGATCGAGCGTAACATAGCGATACATCGCCAGATCAGGATGTTGGAATGCGCTGCGCAAATGAGGAAGGTGTCCCTTGCGGCTATGCATCACGATGTGAAAATTTTCTGTTCCAGGATGCGGTTTATACACCAGTTCGCCATTTTCCCTGACAAACTCTCCTTGCTTATCTGCCAGTGTTGCCGTCACATCAAACGCACTCAGCGATGATCCCAGCAGGCCAATCGTGCAGTTCAAATCGGGTTCTGCATCCAGCTTGCTAATCGGCCATGGAGATCGGTAATAACCCTGCTCATGTTCATGTTCAGGCCAAACATGGCCCGTAGCGATTATGACTCTATCAAACTCTGCTTTTTGACCATCCGCCTGTGTGATGCTTACCGTATCATGGTTCAACGTACCGTCTTTTCCTGTTTGATCATGAATATCCGTGACAGTGGTGTTCTTGGCTTCCTCGATCGTAACGCCATAACCTTGCAGTTTGCTTTTGATTTTCTCGTATTGCGCACGAAGAAACTCCCCCATCAGCATGCGCGGATAAATGCCCTTCGTCTTAATCTGGTCGCGCTCGATGTTATAAAATTTGAGCGTGTCATCCGAACACCCGTTAGGAAACGGCGCATTATTGCGCATCCAGTCGTAAAATGTATCCAGCAATGGAGGCACTTCTTCGGGAAAGATGTTGACCACATGCACTTTGCTCACTTTAGCCGGATCATAGGGCATACTTAACCCCATCTCCTTACCTTTTTCATATAGCCGTATGGAGAGATGACCGGGAACAGCCCTTCTTTTTTCTATATCTTTCAGTATATTGAGAAGCGCATATGTGGAGGTTGCGCCACTACCCACAATCCCAATCCGGGTGAGATTATCGTCCTTTGAAGCAGGTGCATCACTCATTACAACCCCATGATTTCGTCATGAATTATACTATGCTTGCAGTGCAGCATTTTCGCAATGGAATTGATGTTAAACTATTGTGAACACCCAGAAACGGCGGCCACCTAATTATTTGAATCTATTACATTAGATGCCTTTTTTACCACGCGCCATGGCGGCGGCGCCGGTGCGGGCAACTTCCACCAGACCCAGCGGCTTCATCAGCTCAATGAAAGAATCGATTTTTGATGATTTTCCAGTGAGTTCAAAGATAAACGATTCGATCGTCGCATCGACCGAACGGGCGCGGAAAATATCGGCAATACGCAGCGCTTCGACCCGATCATCGCCCACGCCGGTTACCTTGATCAGCGCCAGTTCGCGCTCCACATGCGGGCCTTCCACCGTCAGGTCGTGCACCTTATGCACCGGCACCATACGCTCCAGTAGATGCATAATCTGGACAATCGTTTGCTGTGAACCCGTGGTCACAATGGTAATACGCGACAGGCCGCGCTTGGCATCCACTTCCGCAACCGTCAGCGCTTCAATGTTATAGCCGCGCGCGGAAAACAGCCCAACCACGCGGTTCAGTACGCCAAATTCATTATCCACCAGCACCGCAAGGATATGACGATCCTGCTCCGGCTTCTCTTTGACGATATCATATACAATGTCTAACGCTTCACTCATGGGACTTGTCTATGGCATTGCCCCCGTCATAACGCAATAAAAATTTGCCTAAGCGCTTGTGATTACCTACACTTGTCGTCAATTAGGGAACAAAATGGACAACAATACCATCATCATGCTCGCCGTGGGCGGGGTTATCGCTGCGGCGATACTGGTTGGCATCACCTGCTGGATTTTAGCTCGGTTGAAGGGCAATCTGGAGCTTCATATCCCCAAACATTGGCTGGAACCCAAGGAATCGCTGCAGGGCCGATTACGCGTTGCCGCCAAAAAACCCTTTATGGCGAATCACATCACCCTCACCCTCACCTGCAGCATGGTCAGCCGCGGCGCCAACAGCAAAGGCTGCGGCCAACCCATCATCCTGCATCAAGACGTGCTGCCTCTGTCAAAAGAGCGGCAGTTTAATGCCAATCAGTTTCAGGACTATACCTTCACCTTCACCCTGCCGGAAACCCTGCCCGCACCGCATGAGGCGCTGGAGAAATACGCGAAAGAGCATCTGGGGAAGTTCGCCGGTGGGCTGGTGGAGGTCGCTACCGCCTTCACGCGCTATTATGTGAATTGGTGGCTGGATGTGGCCGTGGATGCCGAGGGGGTGGACCTGCACAAGCGCAGCAAAGTGATGGTGAACCTGAAACCCGATAACGCACAGTTTGGTTAAACGCGGTTCTTATCCAGAATCTCGCCGCCCACTTCATCTGGACCCAGCACCAGCTCATTATGCGCTGCACCGGCAGGGATCATCGGAAACACATTCTCGTCACGGTCTACCCACACATCCAGAATCACCGGACCTTTATGCTCCATCATTTCCTTAATGGCCGCATCCAGCTCCTCGGGTTTTTTCACGCGCATACCCTTCATGCCAAAGGCCTCTGCCAGCGCCACAAAGTCCGGCAGCGAATCCATATAGGATTCCGAATAGCGGCTGCCATGGAACATTTCCTGCCACTGGCGCACCATGCCCATATAGTGGTTGTTCAGAATAAAAACCTTCACCGGCAGGCGGTATTGTACCAGCGTAGACAGCTCCTGAATATTCATCAGGAACGAGGCTTCACCCGTCACGCACACCACCGGCTTTTTCATATGCGCCACCTGCACGCCCAGCGCCGCGGGCAATCCGTAGCCCATGGTGCCAAGCCCGCCCGATGTCATCCAGCGGTTGGGTTTATCAAACAGCAAATGCTGCGCCGCCCACATCTGATGCTGCCCCACATCGGTGGTAATATAGAAATCTTTTTTCTTCAGAAAATCATTCAGCCGCTGCACCGCTTTTTGCGGTTTAATGATGGTTTTGGAATCTTTGAAGCTGAAGCTTTTGCGCGCGCGCCATTCATCAATGCGCTTCCACCATTTCGCCAGCGATTCTTTGTTCGCCTGCAGCTTCTCGCGCTGCCACATCTCTATCATCAGTTCCAGCACATCCTGCGCATCGCCTACAATTGGCACATCCACCCGTACCACTTTGTTGATGGAAGACGCATCCACATCGACATGGATTTTTTTCGATTTGGGCGAGAAGCCATCCAGCCGCCCCGTCACACGATCATCAAACCGTGCGCCGATATTAATCATCACATCGCATTCCGCCATGGCCATGTTGGCTTCCAGCGAACCATGCATCCCCAGCATGCCCAGAAACTGTTCATCGTTGCCCGGAAAGGCGCCCAGCCCCATCAGCGTAGTGGTGCAGGGATAGCCCGTCAGATGCACCAGCTTGGTCAGCAGGTCGCAGGCTTTGGTGCCGGAATTCACCACGCCGCCGCCAACATAGAACACGGGCTTCTTGGCTTTCGCCATCAGCTCCACCGCCTTGGCAACCATGCGTTCATTGGGCTTGCCGACCGGATTGTAAGACTGACGCTTGGCGCTGGATTTGCCTTTGTAAATGCCGGTCGCATTCAGAATATCTTTGGGCACATCCACCACCACAGGACCAGGGCGGCCCGTGCGCGCCACATGGAACGCCTCATTCATAATGCGGCCCAGATCATTCACATCTTTCACCAGATAATTGTGCTTGGTGCAGGAACGGGTAATCCCCGTCACATCCGCTTCCTGAAACGCATCGGAGCCAATGAGGTGGCTGGGCACTTGCCCGGTTACACACACCAGCGGAATCGAATCCAGCATCGCATCGGTCAGGCCGGTCACCGTGTTGGTTGCACCCGGGCCGGACGTGACCAGCACCGCGCCGACTTTGCCGGTAGAACGCGCGTAGCCTTCTGCCGCATGGGTTGCCCCCTGCTCATGACGCACCAGAATATGGCGCAGACGATTTTGTTTAAACAGCGCGTCGTAAATGGGAAGCACCGCACCGCCGGGATAGCCAAACACGGTTTCGGTGTCATTATCCAGCATGGCGCGAATGACCATTTCCGCACCCGTCATCGTCATGTTGGCTTGTGCGCTGCTGTCATCCGTCACGGAAAGCTCCATCGGTCAGAAGTTGGTTAAAGGGATAGGGAACCTAGTAAGTTACGGCTGGGCGGTCAATCATTTTTGCCAGCCGCTTGACGAAAGCCTCAGCTTTTTCCGCATCTTGCAGCAGATCGTGCGGGATTGGCAACGCCTCGGGCAATTGGTTGCGAAGCCAGGTTAACTGCCGCTTTGCATAGTGCCGTGTGTTGAGTTTGGCACGTTCAATGGCGTCTTCCAGCGACATTTTCCCTGATAAATAGGCCATCAGCTCTGGCACTCCATGCGCCCGTAGAACCGGCAAGGTTTTGTATTTCTTCTTCTTTACATCATCTTCTGTGCCGGCAACGGTAGAAGGTTCGAGTTCAGACGGATCCACATCCGGAAACACCCGCCGCAAGGTTTTCATGAGCTGGCGTATCTCATCCAGCGCACCGGCCGCCACCATGCTGTCAAAGCGGTCGTCAATGCGTTGATAGAGCTCCTCGCGCGGCAGATTCACAAACAGGGTGCAGAACTGCTCTTTGGCGAATGCAGGATTCACCGGCTTTTCCTGCCAATCGGCCAGACTGATGCCCGTTTGCTCCATCACCTCCATGGCACGGATGTGGCGTTGCTGATCGCCTGCTTTCAGCCGCGCCGCCATTTTGGGGTCCACCAGCAACAACCGCTCGCGAAACCGCGCCGGATTTTCTTCCCACTGCTGCTTTATCCGCTCATGCAGCGCCGGATCGATTTTGGGAACGGGCGACAACCCTTCAATCAGGGCTTTCACATACATGCCCGTGCCACCCAGCAGAATGGGCAGCTTGAAATCGCGCTGCGTTTGCTTGATAGCCTCAATCGCGGCCTCCTGCCACATGGCCGCGTTGCCATGCACCGTCGACGGCCACACCCCATAGAGTTTGTGCGGTACACGGCGCAAATCGCCCTCATGAGGACGCGCCGTAATAATACGCAGATCGGCATAGCATTGCATGGTATCTGCATTAATGATGACACCATCCAGCGCTTGCGCTAGAAACATGCCCAGCGCCGATTTGCCGCTGGCAGTCGGTCCCATTAGCACAAGGATTGGATGTTCATGGCCCATAGCGCGTACGTTACCACAGTGATTGCCGGATCAACCAGCGAAAAGCTGAGCGAGTCCGCTTTGCGCGCCGGTGTTGGGGATAGACCGATACACTGGCTGAAAGACGGGGTTGCGTGCGATATTTTTCACGATGAAACGGCACCCGATTTATCGGCCTTTGCTGCGCAGTATGATATCATCACCCAGCCCACGCAAGGCCGCCGCAAGCAACTGCTGATTTCCGATATGGACTCCACCATGATTCGGCAGGAATGCATTGATGAGCTGGCTGATTATCTGGGAATCAAAGCACCGGTTGCGGCGATTACCGAGCGTGCGATGAATGGTGAACTGGATTTTAAAGACGCCCTGCGCGAACGCGTGGGGTTGCTGGCCGGACTGCCAGAATCTGCACTGGAAGACGTTTATGCCACCCGCATCCAGCTGATGCCTGGCGCACGCACGCTGGTGGCCACCATGAAAGCTCATGGCGCTTATTGTCTGCTGGTTTCCGGCGGCTTCACCTTCTTCACACAGCGCATTGCTGCGGCCATCGGGTTCGATGACGACCACGCCAACCGACTGGAATTCATTGACGGCAAACTCAGCGGCCGCGTGGTAGAGCCGATTCTCGACAAGCACGCCAAAGTGGCCTCACTGGAACAATGCTGCAAGCAACACCGCCTGACGGCGCAGCAGGCACTCGCCATGGGCGACGGCGCCAACGACCTGCCGATGCTGCAAACCGCAGGGCTTGGTATTGCCTATCATGCCAAACCGATTGTGCAGCAATCCGTACGCGCTGCCATTAATCACAACGACCTGTCAGCCGCACTGTATGCGCAAGGCTATGCCCACCATGAATGGGTGATCAAGGACTAGCAACCAACGTAAGCTTAGTCCTTTTTGTCCGCTTTCTTCTCGGTCGGAATCGTCAGGAACAAGGGCGTTGAGCCGCGCATTACCCGCAGCAATGCGTGGGTTTTCTTTTCTTTTCGGGCACGCTCAATTGCTGTTTTGAAGTCCGCAGCGGAAGCAAGCTTTTCCTGATTGGCTTCCATAATCACATCGCCGCGCACCAGGCTCAAATCGATTGGCGCATTCTTCGGATCAATCGCCAGCACCAACACCCCTTCCACCGACGCGTCAATGTCGAACTGCTTGCGCAAAGCACCATTCAAGCCACTCAGTCGCAGCCCCATCACTTCATCGCCTTGGGGTTTTTCTTCGGAACGCTCATCGGCCTTATCACCTTTGGATTCCTTGCCGGTTGTTTCTTCCATCTCGGCCAGTGTAATGCTAAGCGTTTTTTCTTTGCCCTTACGCAGCACCGTCAGCGTCGCTTTTGCTCCCACTTTGGTTTCTGCTACCATGCGTGGCAGGGTTCGCATCTCGCTAATTTCACTGTCATTATATTTGAGAATGACATCGCCGGACTGAACTCCCGCTTTCTCCGCCGGACTGTCCTTGCTCACTTCCAGCACCAGCGCGCCACGCGGTTTTTCTAGCCCCAGACTATTCGCCAGCTCGTCCGTGATATGCTGAATCTTCACGCCCAGCCACCCACGATGGGTACGGCCGAACTGACGAAGTTGCCCCAACACCGGTTTGGCCAGCGACGATGGGATTGAAAACCCAATGCCGATATTGCCGCCCGTGGGCGAAAAGATGGCTGAATTCACGCCAATGACCTCGCCTTGCGTGTTAAACAGCGGGCCTCCGGAGTTACCGCGATTAATCGCGGCATCGGTTTGAATAAAGTCGTCAAACGGGCCGGAGTTAATATTGCGCGAGCGGGCCGACACAATGCCCGCCGTGACAGAGCCTCCCAAGCCGAACGGATTGCCGATCGCAATGACCCAATCACCCACGCGCATTTTGTCGGAATCACCAAATGGCACAAAGGGCAGTTTGCGGTTAGCGTCTATTTTAATCAGTGCCAGATCGGTCTTGGCATCGCGCCCCAGTACCTTGGCCTCATATTTGGTGTCGTCTTGGAAGCGCACCGTGATCTGTTCGGCCTGATCCACCACATGATAGTTCGTCACAATATATCCGTCTGGATCAATAACAAATCCTGAACCAAGCGATGTAACGCTGCGTTCTGCTCCACCTTCTTCCCCTTGCAACTCGCCAAAACGCTCAAGAAACTCACGGAATGGGTCAAACTGCTGACCTTCGGGTAGTCCCTGAAATTTAAATTTCATACCGCCGGGTGCTTTAATTTTCTGCGTTGTCGATATGTTGACCACCGCGGGTGAAAGCTTTTCCACCAGATCGGCAAAACTGCCTGGCAATTCTTTTGCTGCCACAGAAAACGGCATCAGCGCGCACAGCAACGCAACCCAACGAATAACCTGCATCATCCTAATCCTCTACCTTTACGCCACGTACTTTATTCCTAGTTCATTTCGTCCAGGAACTCTCCTTTAGGCGATAAGATAAGTGTCGTATCATCCTGTTTCAAGGCCTTGCGATAGGCCTGCATGGAACGATAGAAACCATAAAATCCAGGGTCTTTACTAAACGCCTCGGAATAAATTTTTGCTGCAGCCCCATCCCCTTCGCCGCGAATGGTTTCCGATTCTTTCTGCGCCTGCGCCAGAATTTCGGTGCGCTCACGGTCTGCATTGGATCGGATTTGCAGGGCTTTTTCTTCACCTTCCGCACGGAATCTTTGCGCTTCTTTGGTGAAGTTTTTGCGCATGCGCTCAAAGGTGGATTGCGAAATATCTTCCGGCAGATCCGCACGCAGAATACGTACATCCACCACCTGAATACCAAAGCCCTGACGGCGCGTGCGCTTGGCATGACCCTCAGGCGTTTCCGCCGCAAATTCTTCTACTGTTTCGCTCTGCGCCTGAAAATTCACCGCCTTCTTAATCTCCTGCATGATTTCCACACGCTTGGCCGACAACAGATCACTCAGGGAATTTTGTGCAATAATCTTGCGCATATTGGCAATCACCACGCTGCCCAGACGGCTTTCCAGATTGGATTCGCTGCGCACCGCTTGGTAGAACCGCACCGGATCGATGATGCGGTAACGCACGAAAGCATCAATCACCACGCGTTCCTGTACATCCGATACCAGATCCCGCGTGATGAATTCCTGCGGCTGCGCATTAAATTCGAGCAGGCGATTATCAAAATATTCTACCGAATCGATAAACGGCACCTTGAAATCCAGCCCCGGTTCTTTCACCACGCGCTGAATATCACCAAAACGGGTGATCAGCGCCTGCTGCGTCTGCGACACAATGAAGGCCGATTGCAGCAGCGCTACCATAACAAACCCAGCCAGACCAAGCCATAAAGACATTCTATTCATCGCTGCCTCCTATTCCGCCGGCTTTTTATTTTTTAGTTGTGGCAGCGGCAAATAAGGCACGACACCATTACCCGCCTGACCATCCACAATCACCTTATTCATGCCCTTGAAGACTTCTTCCATCGTCTCCAGATACATGCGCTTTTTGGTGACATCTTTAGCCTGTCTGTACTCGTTATAAACCGAGTTAAAGCGCGCCACATCGCCTTGTGCCTCAGCGATCACGCGGTTTTTATAGGCTGTTGCTTCCTGCACCATCTGCACGCCCTTACCTTTGGCTTTGGGCAGAATATCGTTGCTATACCCTTCCGCCACGCTTTCTGCCGTCTCTTTGTCCTGCTCTGCACGCTTTACATCCTGAAATTCATCAATCACCGGTGCTGGTACGTCTGGTTTACTCAGGTTCACGGCAATCACTTCCACACCCGCGCCGTAATCACGCAGCATATGCTGCATAATCTCCTTGGTGTCTTCGGCAATTTTGGATTGTGCTGTAGTCAGAATATCGCCCAGATTGTTACGCGCTATCACCTCGCGCATGGCGCTTTCTGCCACCGGTTTAATCATGGCCGCCGGATTGCGCACATTGAACAGAAAGTTCTGCGGCGCCGCCACATCAATTTTCCACTGCACCTCGAAGTTAATGTCTACAATGTTACGATCGCCGGTTAACATCAGGCTTTCTTTATCAAATCCACGATTATTGCGCTCCGCCAGATTGGAGCGGAACCCTACTTCGATTTTGTTAACGCTGGTGACAGATGGAATCAGCACCGTTTCAATCGGATAAGGCAGATGGTAATTCAAGCCCGGACTGGTCGTACGCTGATATTTTCCAAAGCGCAGCACCACACCCAGTTCGTCGGGATTCACACGGTAGATGCCCGAACCAATCCACAATACAAACAGCAGCAATCCCGCTACCACGACCAGACGGCCATTGCCATCGCCACCCATCGCCTCGCGCAGGCTCTCCTTCGCTTTGCGAATCATTTGCTCAATATCGTCCTGCTTGGGAGGGTTGGGCCGATTCTGATGACCGCCGCCACCGCCGCTACCGCCACCTGGCGTATTGCCCCATGGCCCCTTGTTTCCATTACCCCAACTCATGCACGTCTCCCATACCTTGTTTGCAATCTCAGCTCCCCACCAGAATGAGGGTTGCTTCTACAGGCTGCATCAAAATATAATAGTCAATAGCGTTGCTTCAACCCATTGTCACGGATTTGTTATGGGACATCCCGAATCTTCTGATTCTGAAACCCAACCCGCCGCCCCTCGCAAGGCGGCGAGTTGGAACCATGAACCGGTGGCACATGTCCGCCATATTGTGGCAATTGCCTCAGGCAAAGGCGGTGTTGGCAAATCCACCACGACCGTCAATCTGGCGCTGGCACTGGTAGAAAGTGGCCTGCGGGTGGGCATTCTGGATGCCGATATCTATGGCCCCTCTATCCCAAAAATGCTGGGAATTGACACCCAACAAAAGCCCGAGGTGGTGGACGGCCACATGCTGCCGCTACACGGGCTTGGCATTTGCGCCATGTCGATGGGCAATATCGGCGGGGATGCTGCCGCCATCTGGCGCGGCCCGATGGTTACAAAAGCGCTGGTGCAAATGGTACGGCTGGTGCGCTGGGGAACGCCTGATATGCCACTGGACGTGTTGCTGCTCGACTTGCCACCGGGTACCGGCGATGTGCATATCAGCCTGGTACAGCAAGCCCCGCTAACCGGCGCAATTATTGTGACAACGCCGCAGGAAGTGGCAACGCAAGATGCAGCCAAATGCCTGTCCATGTTTATCAAGGTCAAAGTACCCATCATCGGCGTAATAGAAAATATGAGCTACTTCATGGATGCACAGGGGATATGCCACGCCTTGTTTGGCGCAGGCGGCGGCTCCAAACTCGCGGCGATGTGCCAAGCCCCATTTCTCGGTGAGATTCCAATCGATCCGGCGATCGGCCGGTGTGCGGATCATGGGCTGGCTTATGTCGATAGCAGCAACCAGATGTGCGCCAACGCCTACCGCCACATTGCCATGACTATCAGCGCAGCACTGAAACAAAAAATCGCTAAAAGCTAGTTACAAGAACCATCTTTGAGTGCAATCAAGCTGGGCACGCCCTTGTCGCTCAGCTTACGAATCCAGCCGTTGGTACCTTCACGATAATCCGTTGTACCGGCTGAGGCGGCACAGGAATCAAGCACCGCGACCACATTGATCCAATCGCCTTGATAGCCAACGATTGCAAACCGCAGCGGGGTCGATGCTTTGATAACCTCGGTACCGTCACCCGGCGCGTTAAATACCGGCACTTCTCCCAATGGAGAAAAAGAGGCGAGCGTTCTTACCGCATCGAGCTTTTGGTTCTTTGCCACCAAATTCTTTTCGTTCGGCAGCTGAAACTCCACCATCCGCCCTTTATCGGTCAGCGCTTCCTGCCAGCTGACGAAGGGGGCGCGCACACGCTGCAAATCTTCACGTTTCACCCAACCATTTTCCAGCTTTACCCAGTTTGGCTGCGCTTCATACGCATATAGCGCAATCTGTCCGGTGCTGGTGATATATTCTTTCACCGGATTCACTGAACGCATCTTGCGCGTCTTTTTTCCAAATAATCCCGCATCGGGATTGGCCTCCTCCCAGACGTGAACCAACACGGCACGCGTAGGGTTTGCCTCTTCCTGAATCAGCACATTCCCAAGCGATGGGGCCTGAGAACTGGGTTCCTGATATACCGGCAACGTGAGTGCTTTGGCTTGCTGCGGATTGACAACAATCAACCCTGCCTGTGGTAAATCAACCGGCATGGCGGCCAGCGCAACATTCGCCACGAATAGCCCGGCTGCGGCAACAAAAAGGGAGAATCTCATACGTTACACCAGATTCACCGCAGAAGCGGCAAATACCAGAATCACCAAACAACATGAGGTGATGCGTTGCGTAATATTCATTATCCCTCCAAATCCAAGGATTGCATCAATTCGGCCCATTCCCGTTTGGAAAGACCACTTTCTTCCTGAGTCACCGGCTCACCCTTAATCATGCGGCGGATAACCTTCAGGCCTGTTTTCGAGAAGTGATTGCCACCGACGCGATATTCCATAAAGGCATCAAACGCCATCGGCACCCAGCGGCGAACCACATCCAGCATCACCTGCGAATAGGCCTGAATTTCATATTGCGCATGCGAGTCTGCACGCAGCCGAAGAAAATGCATCAGGTTATGCAGGTCAATTTTCCAATACCACTGCGTGTAATAATTCAGCGTTAGATTCATCCGCGCCAGCTCGCGGGCAATGCCGCTGCGCGATGCATCAATCACATTGCCGTCATGATCGCAGTTCATCAGCTCTTCATAGTGGCTGTAGCATTGCTCGGCATCATTTTTCAGGATTTCCAGCACGCGTGCGGCCTCAAGTTCTGAGAGTGTTTCCTCGCTGCGGCCCTGATGATTAGCCGCCGATTGCGGCGCCAGCTTATCGCGCGAGGGAATATAAAATTCCTTATCCATGATCGAATAGCGCGCCGAATATTCATTCACATTGGCGGTGCGATGACGAATCCACTGACGCGCAATAAAAATCGGCAGCTTCACATGGAATTTAATTTCGCACATTTCAAAGGGAGTGGTGTGCCAGTGGCGCATGAGGTAGTTAATCAGCGCGCGATCCTGATTGACCTGCTTGGTGCCCGTGCCATACGACACGCGGGCCGCCTGCACAATCGCCGCATCATCGCCCATATAGTCCACCACGCGCACAAAGCCATGATCCAGCACCGGCAAGGGCTGATACATGATCGCCTCAAGCTCGGGCGAAACCACACGGTAGGTTTCGTTGAGCTGCTCACGCGTGGCGCTGACTTCTTTTCTCTGCTCTGATGTCAAAGGCATGGCGCGACTCTAGCGGTCACGCGACCTTCCGGCAAGCACGTAATGTCTGGTTATCTACAGAAAATTAACCGAGGTTAATGCTAGGAAAACATGCTGGTCATGGCGTAGGTTGGTGCTTCCTGACCGGCAGCAGGTTTGGGCTGCGTGCGCGCCACCACGGAAGAGCCGCGCCCCACATCTACCCCGCCAGTGATGTCTGCCACCTGCGCAAACCCCAGCTTTTCTTTCAACGCGACAATCTCTGATCCGACCACCTGAGCACCTACCAGATTGACTCTTGGTTGCTCCACCACACCACCTGCGGCCACCACCAATCCAGATAGCATTCTTGTCCGCTCATCAACCATAGCTACTCTCCTCACCTCTCCTGACTCTGGTATCACAGCCGCCGCCTGACGCGCCTTGCCAAATTCTGGCGCCGCTTTCACGCGGTTCATCATGCTAATCAGCGTTTCGATAATTTCAGCCCGCTCTCTGGTCATCTGAAAATCATACCCTTCGGGAAGCTGCGTTGGTAAGGTCGTGCTATTATAAGCAGTCCACAAATCACTGGCACCATTAGTAATGCTGCCCCACAAACTTGACATCATTTCACTGACCGTCAGCTTCTTTGCTGGACCCGACGCAGGAATCGCTTCATTGAGCTTTACACGTAGCGCGCGAATCTCGGCAATTTGGGTTGCATCCGTGATGCCAAGCCTACCCAGCTCAGCAACAAAATTCTCCTCAGGAATAAACGCCAAATGCATTGCCTGATAGGTTGCACGATCGTTATTACGCAAAAGATTCAGATTTTCAACCTGTGTCATTACCGTTGTCTCAAGCCACTCATAATGAGCAGACAGTCCTTCTCCTGTCATTAAATAAGATGCGAACTTCCTGCCCACATCATCATATTGCTTGATACGCTCCCAGAACACGTTGCGCTGCATGATGTGGCTGGGCGGGAAATATCCAGGCTCATTCCATGCGCGGCGTCCTCCGCCGTGCCTAACTTCAAACAGTGCCAGCTCTCTAATTTCTTTAACCACCTGTTCCGCCTGATCTCCATATTGTGATTTTGCCCATTTCTCAAACACGGGAGTCACAGATAGACGCAACATCTCATCAAAAGTAATCTGAGGTTGTTTGCGCATAAATTCTGCAAAAATGGTCTGTCCCTTTTCATCTCCCAGAATGAACTTATAAAACTCCTGCCTTACTGCCTGAGCGGCTTGCCGTGAGGTTTCCGGATCGCTTGCGCCGCCTGCAATTTTAGCCAGACGCAATCCAAGGTTTAACAGCTCCAAACTGTTCTCATGCGAAATACCTTGTGTGCGGCAATATTCGTGGAATGCCTCCTGAGCTTTGGCAAATTTCTCTCCGCCACCTGCTCTTGCGGCTTCAATCAACTTTACGACTTGTTCCATATACCCATCATAAAGTTTGCTGAGCGGAGCTTCTACTTGTGTTGACACCACACGCTCACGCAGCAACAGCCGATCTCTGGTATTATCAATCATCGCATCCAGCAGCATCGTCTGTTCACGCGCACTCCACTCACTATCGTCTATTGGTCTCAGGCGCGCCGGTCTGGACACATCCAAAGCAACACCTGGGGCTGTCAACATTCTGAAGCCTGCTGCGCTTCCAGCAACGCTTTGGCCGTCCCAGAAGCCGGTTGCATTCCCTTTCAAGAGCGCCATGATATCCTGATCACTGTACCCCGCACGCTTTAAGCGCTGATACAGCGGGCCATGGTTTCTAAGGTCTGCATACCCATACGATCTGCCAACATAGGGATCTGGCCGCGGAATTCTGAATGTTGCTCCAGCGTACCCAAACATCGTGTGTTCATGTGCGCCTGGTTGCTCCATGCGGGTAATCAGAATATCCAAATCAACGGGCTTTCCTGCCGCATTACCCCGTGTTCTGGAGTTACGAACTTCAGTATCCACAAAGCGACGAATCGGATTATCCTCCGGCACAGACGCCGGATCCGCTTTCCACTGTTTTAATACCGCTAAAATCTCAGTCGTTGTGAAATAACGAACATCGCCCTCATGCTGCTTGGTTGGCAGCTCTGCGCTTGGTAAATCGCTAAAGGATTCCGGCCTCAGATGCGCCGGCACTTTCCATGCTTCTGCCAATGAACCGATAACCCCATCAACGGGCAACAATGCACCCAAATAACGCCATTGATTAAAAAACGTTGCGGTAGCCGCAACATTGCGATCAATCTCACCCCGCAGTACCGCGGCTGAAATTTCGCGCTCCGCTGCCTTTACCTCTTCATCTGTCGAAGCAATGTCATAGACAGCCAGAACTGCGGTGAATGCCCCACCCACCTTGAGCAATCGCGTGGCCAATCTACGCATTGGCCGCGCTGCAGTTCTAGCAACCGTTCCTGCTTCATGGGCAACCGCCGCCTCTCCGGGCAAGGGATCAAGCCGACCCCAGGTTTTAACTTTTCTTCCTGGCTCCATTCTCCAGCCATAGCGCACGCCAGCACCAGCTCCGTGAACCTCCTGCGCAGCACCAAACATCTGCCAAATAGAGGTGGCTCTTCCCGTTGTGCTTTTGATTACGCCCAATCCCGTTTCACCAACC